>Ga0207747_1000039_pt1 | contig 141241 bp, 128 predicted proteins | sample HigsolmetaGSP11D_FD_184839 | JGI IMG/M metagenome (GOLD analysis project Ga0207747, IMG submission 184839) | High solid enriched microbial communities from the Joint BioEnergy Institute, USA - SP1-1-D (SPAdes) | ecosystem: Engineered > Bioreactor > SSF (Solid state fermentation) > Aerobic >... | reverse complement strand
TGAGAAATTCGTTCATGGTGCAAGTACTTCCTGCAATGCTACTGTATTTGCATATACTGCAGCACAGGTTAAAAAAGCTATGGAAATTACAAAGGAATTAGGCGGCGTTAACTATGTATTCTGGGGTGGACGTGAAGGTTATGAGACCTTATTGAATACAAAGACGGATTTGGAGCTTGATAACTTTGCAAGATTACTTCAAATGGCTGTAGATTATGCGAAAGAAATTGGTTTCACAGGACAGTTGCTCATCGAGCCTAAGCCGAAGGAACCAACAAAGCATCAATATGACTTCGATGCAGCTACCGTTCTTGCATTCTTAAGAAAATATAATTTACAAGATCATTTCAAGTTAAACATTGAAGCAAACCATGCAACACTTGCACAACATACATTCCAGCATGAGTTGAATATGAGCAGAATTAACGGTGTTCTTGGTAGCGTAGATGCGAACATGGGTGATCCAATGCTTGGATGGGATACCGATCAATTCCCTACCAATATCTATGATACCACACTTGCTATGTATGAAATCCTTCTTGATGGTGGATTTAAGACTGGTGGTTTGAACTTCGATTCTAAAGTTCGTCGTGCTTCCTTTGAAGATGATGATTTATTCTATGCATATATCGCCGGTATGGACGCATTTGCGAAAGGTTTGAAAGTTGCTGCTAAACTTCTTGAAGACAGAGTATTTGAGAACTTCAAGGATGAGCGTTATGCAAGCTACAACGAAGGTATTGGTAAAGATATCGTTGAAGGTAAAGTTGGATTTAAGGAATTGGAAGCTTACGCATTAAAACATGGCGTAACTCCTAACAAATCCGGTAGACAGGAAATGCTTGAGAGCATCTTGAATCAATACATTCTTGAGACAAAATAATTGGTGGATATGTATTCCAAAGATTGGAAATGACCCAATAATAAATCATAAGGAAAGATGAATCGATATTTTGGTTCATCTTTCCTTATTATCTTTATGGAAACGGGAAGTATCGCTATTGATTAGTATCATTTTCATAGGAATTACCATTTCGGAAAGATTTTAGTTGTATAATAAGCTAAATTATGGTATACATAGTTATGTAGCAACATGTTTAAAATAAGAGCATGGAGGTTGTTATATGAGAAAATTTGAATGTATGGTATGTGGTTATATTTATGAAGAAGAATTAGGCGATCCAGATAATGGAGTAGCTGCAGGCACAAAATGGGAAGATGTACCGGAAGATTGGGTATGCCCATTATGTGGTGTTGGCAAGGATGAGTTTCAAGAAGTAAAATAATAAGTATTAATACTTAATAAGCTCTAAAGCTGCCTTGTGATGTCTCTGTAAGAGGAATCGTAAGGCAGCTTTTCTGTGCCATAGTTACTCCATTGACATACTAGGAATTAGTTATTATAATAAAATCCAGTTGCTTTAGCGTTGGATTTCATATACATGAGGTGATAAATTGTATTACTTTGATTACGCAGCGAATACTCCGGTAGACCCTGCAGTTATAGAAGATTATTGCAAAGAAAGTTCCCGATATATTGCAAATCCGAACTCCTCCCATTCCCTTGGTAGAGAAGCGAAAGAGAGAATGGACCGGATTACGGAACATATCGCCGAAATGTTACAAGTTGACCCGAGGGAAATCATCTATACTTCCGGAGCCAGTGAAGCTAATAACTTGGCTGTTAAGGGGGTAGCGTATTCGCAAAGGCAGCGAGGGAAACATATCATTTCAACCAGCTTAGAGCATTCTTCGGTTAGTGGAGCATTAACCTACCTACAGTCCCAGGGATATGAGATAGACCTTCTCGATGTTACCAGTGAAGGTATTGTTGATATCGAGCATTTACAGGAGCTGTTACGGGAGGATACCATATTAGTATCCATTTGCTATGTAGATAGCGAATTAGGTGTTAAACAGCCGATTGCTGAAATCGGTAAAATTCTGCAATCCTATCCCAATTGCTTCTTTCATACCGATGCAACGCAGGCGGTTGGAAAAATTCCGGTACTCTTTGATCATGTGGACATGATGACATTTGCACCTCATAAGTTTTATGGATTAAATGGCTGCGGTGTATTGCTGAAAAGAAAACATGTTATCTTAGAGCCGCTAATCCACGGTGGTGCCAGTTCGACCATCTATCGCAGTGGAACACCGGACCTTGCACATGCAGCTTCTATTGCAAAGGCTTTGGAAATTGCACTGAAAGAAATGGAGCCAAGATACAGATATATAGAAGGTTTAAAGAAAGAATTACTTAACGTATTGCAATCCTATCCCAAAGTAAGGATTAACAGTACAAGCAAAAGTATTCCTCATATTATCAATCTAAGCGTACAGGGGGTTAAAGCTCCGATTTTTGTGAAAGCATTGGATGAGGAAGGTATCTGTGTATCGATTAAATCCGCTTGCTCGGTAGCGAATACGCCATCCAGACCGGTTTACGCAGTGACCAAGGACCGCAAGAATGCAATGTCTTCTTGGAGAATTAGCTTAAGCCATTTAACAACGCAAGAGGAGTTGGAGTATTTTCTTAAAGCTTTTGATAAATGCTACCATGCACTAACGGAATGAAAAAGATAGCTTTTATGCTAGATGATCGCAATATTGCTTATTTGACAGTGAAACAGGAAATTTGAGAGAACAAAAGCAGATTATGATACAAGAGTATCATTAAAAGAATAAAGAATTAGGATATTTATAAATGGCAATAAAATTTAAGATCCATATTATTGATTTAGAAAGTGGTAAAGACACATGGAAAGATATCAAGAGATAGAGAGAAGTATTATAACGAAATTTCGCAAACCTCTATGGAAACGGTTTATTAAAGGAGTCAATGAGTACAAATTGATTCAAGAGGGGGATAAAATAGCCGTATGTATCTCCGGTGGCAAGGATTCTATGGTTATGGCAAAGCTTATTCAGGAGGTACAGCGCCACGGGGTAATCAAATTTGATGCTGAGTTTCTTGTAATGGATCCCGGTTATAATGAAATTAACCGTCAAATTGTTGAGAATAATGCAAAATTATTAAATATCCCGATAAAGATATTTGAAACGAATATCTATGATTCGGTGGCAGGTGTAGATTCCTCCCCATGCTACCTTTGTGCCAGAATGCGAAGAGGCTACCTCTATAAGGAAGCACAGAAATTAGGTTGCAATAAGATTGCCCTTGGTCATCATTTTGATGATGTAATTGAAACCATACTTATGGGGATGCTTTACGGTGGACAGATTCAAACCATGATGCCCAAACTGCACAGTACGAATCATCCGGGAATGCAATTGATAAGACCAATGTATATGGTAAGAGAAGCGGATATCATTGCATGGAGCCGTTATAATGATTTGCAATTTATCCAATGCGCCTGCAGACTAACAGAAAACTGTTCCCTTTGCGATAATGGAGGCGGCGGTTCCAAACGTCAGGAAATTAAGGCTTTGCTGAAGAGATTGCGCAAAGACAATCCGTATATTGATATGAACATATTCAATAGTGTACAGAATGTGAACTTAAATACGATTATCGGTTACCATGACAATGAAAAGAGATATCATTTCCTTGATGATTATGACACAAAGGGAGGAAAACAATGCTAAATCAATTTTCCAGGACAGAGCTGTTGCTTGGTAAGGAAGCAATGGAGTTATTAAGTAAGGCAAGAGTAGCGGTATTCGGTATCGGTGGTGTTGGCGGCTACACTGTGGAAGCACTTGCCCGCAGTGGTGTGGGAGCAATTGATATCATCGATGATGATAAGGTATGCCTTACCAATATTAACAGACAAATCATTGCGACAAGAAAGACCATTGGTAAGTATAAAGTTGATATAATGAAGGAACGCATTTTGGATATCAATCCGAAGTGCATTGTGACTACCCATCAATGCTTCTTTACCCCGGAGACTGCGGATCAATTTGATTTTTCCGTATACGATTATGTGGTTGATGCGATTGATACCGTATCCGGTAAAATTGAATTGGTAATGCGTGCGCAGGCGCATAATGTGCCGATTATTAGCTGTATGGGGGCAGGTAACAAGCTGGACCCTACACGATTCGAGGTTACGGATATCTATAAAACCTCCATCTGCCCACTGGCAAAGGTTATGCGTAAGGAGTTAAAGGCTCGCGGTGTTAAGAGCTTGAAAGTGGTATATTCCAAAGAGCCTGCAAGAAAGCCGTTCGATGATTCCTCCAACAGCTGTCGTAATCATTGCATTTGCCCTCCGGGAACTGCAAGAAAATGCACGGAAAGAAGGCAAATCCCCGGTAGCAGTGCCTTTGTTCCGCCGGTCGCCGGATTGATTATGGCAGGTGAGGTAATTAAGGATTTAGGACATGTTCAGTAAAATTTCAACTTTTCCTTGCTGAATTGTTAAAATATGTTATAGTATAATAATCAGAACATGGTAAGCAGATTAGACTCTTCTAATCTGCTTCGTTTTATACAATGTTTCAATGGAATATTCGTTGGAAAGGGATGATTATATGGGTAAGATACCAACACGAGAAGAGGCATGGGATCTTTTGTGTCAGTATAACCAGGAGGAATTTCATTTAAAGCATGCAAGAATTGTAGAAGGGACGATGCGCTACTTCGCAAGGGAACTGGGATATCAGGAGGAAGAGGAATTCTGGGGTATTATCGGACTTCTTCACGATCTGGATTTTGAGAAATATCCGGAGGAACATTGCATAAAATCACAAGAGATTATGAAACAACATGGTCTGGATGATCGAATTATCCATGCGACGGCAAGTCATGGTTATGGAATTACCGTTGATATCAAACCGGAACATACTATGGAGAAAGTGCTCTATGCGGTGGACGAATTAACCGGTCTTATCGGTGCCATTGCAATCATGCGTCCTTCCAAAAGTACGATGGATTTAGAAGTAAGTTCCGTTAAAAAGAAATATAAGAACAAAAAGTTTGCAGCCGGCTGTTCAAGAGAAGTTATCGAAAACGGCGCTAATATGCTTGGATGGGAGCTTGAGGAATTAATACAGCGAACCATTTATGCTTTAAGGGAAGTGGAACAAACTACAGGACTTGTATAATGACTTAAAATTTACGAATAAGATAAGGAAGTAGGGTTTAGAAAAGTATGATTGGAATAGGGACGATAGTGAATAGTATTTTTGTTCTGATAGGATCTTCCATTGGTCTTCTAATTAAGGGAGGATTAAAAGAAAGATACCAGACAACAATTATGAATGCTTTAGGCTTAGCGGTTATATTAATTGGTATCAGTGGAACTTTACAGGGACTCTTTCTTGTAGAAGGTAATCAACTAAAAACGAATAATGTAATGTTGATGATTATTTCTCTTACATTAGGCGCTCTTATAGGTGAATGGATTGATATTGAAGCTCGTTTAGACAAGTTTGGAGTGTGGCTGCAAAAATCCCTGAAGGTTAATGGTGAGAAAGACAATAATTTTGTGGAGGGATTTGTTAGTAGCTCCCTGCTTTTCTGTGTAGGTGCCATGGCCATTATCGGTTCCCTACAGGATGGTCTTACACATGATCCTTCCATGTTGATTATCAAAGGGGTACTTGACGGAGTGACAGCAATCTTCTTTGCCTCAACATTAGGGATTGGGGTATTCTTCTCTGTGATATCACTTATTTTATATCAGGGCGGAATCACGCTTGGAGCAACCTTTATTGAACCCTTGTTGAATGATACGTTAATCAACAATATTTCATTTATTGGTTCTGTGTTGATTATCGGACTTGGCATTAATATGATTTTTGGTAAGAAGATTAGGGTAGGAAATTTACTACCAGCTGTACTAATGCCGGTGGTTTATGAGATTGGTTGTAATATTGTTAAATGGATATCTGCTAGGTAGCTTGTTGGTTGATTCATAATGATATATATAAGATTTTTAATTGATATTTTATTATAATGTATTAAATATTTATCAGTCTTAGATTAAATATTTAAAGTTATTTAACCAAATAAAAGTGTTAATGAAACCTTATCGAGATTCGATTTAGACAGATTTCGATAAGGTTATTTTTTTATGTCTACCATAACAAGAATAGTCAAGAAAGCACAAGATTTGCAATTGACAAAATTATCCAAATATTGCAAATTGTAATTGTAAATAATATCTAAAAACCATGAAAATTTTGGGTATTTATTAGTATTGTTTACAAAATTCTAAGGAAGGAGGGGATAGTATGGTATCAATAATTACCAAAAATTAGGTGGCTTTATAAAGAAAAGATTGTTAAATATTACTATTTAACATCATTTGTAACTAATTAATACTTTTTATTGGCGCTGCTTTTTAAACAGCGAGAAAATGAGGTGAAATAGAACTAGATAGGCAGATTATGAACATTACAATTACTTTGGATTTTCATAACCTTTGACTTACTAGTTTTACTTATAAACATAATGCATTAAACACTATCATTTAAAAATTAAGAATATTGGAGGGATAGCAATGATGAAGAAATATTGGAAACGTAGTATGGCTTTGTTATTACTGTTTAGTTTAATCTTTACGTCAAATGCTTCAATTGCAACTAGTAACTCCAATTCAGATTTCAGTGTTACCGCATCATCAGGAATTGTAAATGGAGGTGTTTACAAGTTCCTATGTAAGGCTAGCGGTAAGGTTATGGATGTCAGCGGCGGCTCTACAGAAGATGGTGCAAAAATGATTCAATGGACAAGCCATGATGGCACCAATCAGCAATTTAAACTGGAGCTGCAGGCAGACGGTTATTACAAGATTATTGCGATGCATAGTGGTTTGGTACTTGATGTTCCATGGGGATCCCAAGATAATAGCGTGCAATTGCAGCAATGCTATGACAATGGATCGGATGCTCAGCGTTGGAGAATTATCGATGTTGGCGGAGGGTATTACAAGATCGTATCCAAAGCCAGTGGAAAATGTATGGATGTTCGTTCGGCATCGAGGGATGATGGTGCTGTTATCCAACAGTATGAGGATAACGGAACGGATGCGCAAAGATGGCAGTTAATCCCTGTTGGTGGATCCAATCCTACCAATCCGAATCCTCAGCAAGGATCAATCTATGATATTAAATTCTCTGATATCCCTAACCCTATCAATGGTGGGGTAAGTGTAAAAGTAATGAATGGAACGAATGGAGCATTCAGAGACGACCAAATCTATTTTGGTATTATTGGCATTAACCCTGCTGACAGAAGATGGAGTTACCTTGATAGATACGGTAACTTAATTCCAATCTCGGAATCTCTTAATGATGCACCGGGGCATCTTACTAAGAATGGTATTAATTATGCCAACATCTTCTATAAAGTAAGTGAAGTAAACTGGTTTAACTTACCTAGGATCGAAGCAGGAAGAATGTTTATTGGTGTAGGTTCTCCATTGTATATAAGAACCTTCAATGATGGATTTGCAGGACCGGATATCAATAATCCATCAGATCCTAATCGTGATATCTATTTTGATTTTGTAGAGTTTACCGTTGATGAATACGGATATCATGGCAATACAACCAGAGTGGATCAGTTCGGATTCCCTATTCAACACAGACTGGTGAACATGACAGGTAGTTATGACCGTACCGTTGGTGAATTGGAATCTGAAACAAGAGCCGGTTTATTTGCTAAGTTCCAGAATGAAGTACCTTATGAATTCAAATCCCTTGCAACTTTACAGGCTCCTTACAGAATTGTTTGCCCAATCAGTGGACCATTCAATATCGGCGGAGCTTATGAGAATTATTTTGCCGGATACACCAGCATCCCAACGAGGGACATTTTCTTGGGTATCGGCGGAGCTGCTAATGCGGAAGTTTGTGCGGCGCTTAACAGACATGTATATTATGAAAGCGACTGGAACAATGTAAGCAGGTATTATAATGCCGCACCTGCCAACTACTATGCTAAGTTCTGGCACGATCATAGCATTGACGGATTAGCCTATGGTTTCTGCTATGACGATGTGAATGGACAAGCAGCTTACCTTGAAGTTGGTGATCCGAAGGGATTAATCATTCGTGTAGGCTGGTAATCCTCCATAAGTTTCAAATGGATAGATATGGATAAGTGTGTAACCCAGTTATGTGGCAATTTCCTTGTGGTTCTTCGTTATGTGAGGAGGATGTATATGTTTAAGAAAAATAAAAAGATTGTTTTTTTCATTCTATTTACTTTACTATTTACTTTGATTCATCCTTTAGCTCCAAAAGCACTGGCAAGTACTGATGGTACTGATGCAATTATGGAAACCTTTGCTACCTACGAGGAATGGGATAGAAATAAGGTGTATTATGGGGGTGATATGGTAACCTACAAGGGCGTGACTTACAGAGCGCAGTGGTGGACGCAGGGGGAAGAGCCTGGCGTGGCTGAAGTATGGAGACGCGTTTCTGAAGAAGATGGGGAGATACAGCCATGGGATAGGAACAAGGTATATTATGGCGGCGACCAGGTATCTCACAATGGCAAAATCTATAAGGCGCAATGGTGGACCCAAGGAGAAGAGCCTGGAATTGCTGCGGTATGGTTATTGATTGGTTCAGAACCAAACCCCAACCCAACGCCTACCCCAACGCCTACACCTACACCGAATCCCGATCCAACCAAGTTTAAAGTGGTAGGATATTATCCGAGCTGGCAGCCGGGGAATACACATAAGATTCAATACAATAACTTAACACATATTAACTATGCATTTGCCATTCCAACCAGTGACGGAGACCTTCTGCCATTGGAAAATCCGGACTTGGCAAGACAGATTATTAATGATGCCCATGCAAATGGGGTAAAGGTATTATTGGCTGTCGGCGGATGGTCTTATAATGGAGTACCGCTAGAGTCAACTTTTATGAGTGCTACCAATACACCGGAGAAAATTGTTAGATTTGGTAATGCCATTATCGCAATGGCAAAGCAATATGGATTCGATGGCGTTGATATGGACTGGGAACATCCTAGAAATGATGGAACCAGTAAGCAACAGTATACGGATCTCATGGTATATCTAAGCAATGAATTGCATCGGGAAGGTATGTTACTGACTTCTGCGGTATTAAGCGGTGTGACACCGGAGGGAATTGTTTATTGGGATGCAGCAGCACATACAGATGCGGTAATTAATGCCGTAGATTGGTTTAATGTTATGGCATATGACGGCGGAGACGGGGAACGGCATTCCGGTTATGATTTTGCAATTAACAGTGCAAAATATTGGAGAGACACAAGAAACATGCCTGCTCATAAAGTTGTACTCGGTGTTCCATTCTATGGCAGACCTTCCTGGGCTACATACGAAGAGATATTGCAAGCGAACCCGAATGCTTATAATACAGACGTTTCCATGATCAATGGTATGCAGGCTCATTATAATGGTATTCCAACCATTACAGCAAAGACCAGCTGGGCTTGCGATAATATCGGCGGAATTATGATCTGGGAGTTATCTCAGGATACGACAGATCTAAGTAAGAGCTTATTAAATGCCATTGGTAATACCGTAAGAAATAAAGGTAAATGGTAATTAGAAACTAGACCCTCCTACAAATTATCACTCTGCGATACGAAGACGTGCAAAGCATATCTTCGTGAACAAGAAACCCGTCCTCTAGGCTTAGAGCCTAGAGGCGGAGATTTCTTGCTAACTATTATTATGAAAGGAGCATGTTTATGAAGGGTATTCGTTTATTAAAGCATAAAAAGCGAATTGGTATCCTACTATCATTGGTTATGGTAGTTCTGCTTGCCCATAATATGAGCAATGCATCTGCATTTGATACTGTCCAGGCTGCTACCGAATCCAAAGAATACCGTAATATCGGATACTATGCATCCTGGGCAGGGTATGCGAGAGCTTATGGTATTGATAAAGTGGATTACTCTAAAATTACGCATCTGAATTTTGCTTTTGCAAATCTTACTCCGGAGGGTAGAGTTATCGTAGGAGATCCATGGATTGACTGCCAGATCACATCACTCTATCCGGATGCAGGTTTTACTTGGGAAGATCAAAGCAATAACAGAGCAGGACATTTTGGAATGTTAAGAAAGATTAAGGAACAGTATCCGCATTTGAAGACATTGATTTCCATTGGCGGATGGACATGGTCCAGAAATTTCTCCGATGTGGCAGCAGATCCAAGCAAGCGTGAAACAATGGCGCAGACTGCTGTTGACTTTATCTTAACTTATGGCTTTGACGGAATAGATATTGACTGGGAATACCCAGTGGAAGGCGGAGATAATATTCCACATCGTCCTAGTGATAAAGAAAATTATGTAGAGCTTGTTAAGCTCATCAGACAGAAGTTAAATGCGCAAAGCGCAAGAGATGGTAAGACATACTTGTTAACGATTGCAGCTGCAGCCAATCAAAACTACGTGAATAACATCAACGTACCGGAAATGATGAAATATCTGGATTGGATTAATCTGATGACATATGATTATCATGGTGGTTTTGATCCGCAGACCAACCACAACGCTCCGTTATATTTAAATCCGAATGATAATACCGGTTCCATATTCAGCATAGACGCTACGGTAAATGCGTACCTCAATGCCGGTGCAAGACCGGAAGATTTAAATCTGGGTCTGCCATTCTATGGTCGAGGCTGGATTAATGTCAATGCAACACCAAGTACATGCCTATTCCATAATGGTTCTCCATCCACTTCTATGGGTCTTGACAGAGGTACCTGGGAAGGTTCTACCTGGGATTATTGGGATATCAAGCAAAATTATATCAATCAGCGTGGATACGTAAGATATTGGGACGATTATGCGAAATGCCCATATCTATTCAGCGAGCAGACGAAAGTATTTATTACCTATGATGATACCGAATCCCTAGGGTACAAATTGAATTATCTAAAAAGCAAGAACCTCGGTGGTGCAATGTTCTGGGAGTTCAGTGGTGATAAGTATGGTGAATTATTAACATTTACCGCCAATGCCTTAGGCATTAACCAGAATGGATCACCAACCGATCCAACAGTAACACCAACACCTACTCCAACACCAATCCCCGGTGACGAGGATGATGTTCCAGCATGGAATAGTACCACTGTTTATATGAAAGGTGATCGGGTAAGTTATAACGGTAGTATTTATGAGGCACAGTGGTGGACACAGGGAGATGTTCCGGGTGAGCAAGAGTGGGGGCCATGGAAGTTTATCCGTACCATCAATGGATCAAATCCGACGCCAACAACCACTCCGACGCCGCCAGTTGAGGATGATATTGCACCATGGGATAGTTCCGCTGTTTATGTGAAGGGTGACTTAGTAAGTTATAACGGCAAAATCTATGAAGCACAATGGTGGACGCAGGGCGAGGCTCCTGGTGCTCAGGAATGGGGTCCATGGAAATATATTCGTCCGATTGATTGAAAACAATATACGATTGCTCCTCTTTATAATTTACTGATTAGTATAGAATAATAAACATACCGTTACAGGACTAAGGCTGTTATTCTTCGGCATGCTAGTTGTGGATTTCTAGCATGTAGGAGGCCAGTATGGTTTTGTAACGGTAATTTTTTGTGAGAAATATAGTAAAGAATATTTAAGTTTCTAATTGACAATACAAGTATAATTGTATACAATAATACAAATTTCAAATGGATGGAGACGATAGTATGGAGCAAAGAAAAGTATTTATTAATCCACACAATAATTTATTACAGTTAGAGGAACCGATCTACCCGCTTGCCGATGTTGACGAACCGAATACTTTCCGAAATATGTTCCCTTATGATGAGATACCTAAGATTGCGTTCAATGACCGCATTGTACCTCATCATCTTCCTGATGAGATTTTCATTACGGATACTACATTTCGTGATGGGCAGCAGTCCAGAGCACCATATACAACAGAGCAAATTGTTACGATGTATGATTACCTTCATCGTTTAGGAGGACCTAAGGGAATCATCCGTCAATCGGAATTCTTTCTCTATAGTAAAAAGGATTGTGATGCAGTATATAAATGCATGGAGCGCGGCTATCAGTTTCCTGAGGTTACCTCTTGGATAAGGGCTAGCAAAAAGGATTTTGAATTAGTAAAAGAAATTGGTATGAAGGAGACAGGGATTTTAGTAAGCTGTTCTGATTACCATATATTCTATAAGATGAAGATGAATCGAAGAGAAGCTTTGAATCATTATCTCTGCGTGATCAGGGAATGCCTTGAAACAGGGATATCCCCCAGATGTCATTTAGAGGATATTACACGTTCCGATATTCATGGTTTTGTGATACCATTCTGCAGAGAACTTATGAAGCTTTCCAAGGAATATCAGATACCGGTAAAGATTCGTGCGTGCGATACCATGGGATATGGTGTGAATTTCCCTGGGGCTGTTCTGCCTCGTTCCGTACAAGGAATTATCTATGGGTTAATTACCCATGCAGAGGTTCCTTCCGCTTGGCTGGAATGGCACGGACATAATGACTTCTATAAGGCTGTATCCAATTCAACAACCGCTTGGCTCTATGGTGCCGCTGGTGTTAACTGCTCGCTTTTTGGTATCGGCGAACGTACAGGGAATACGCCTTTGGAAGCAATGGTAATCGAGTATGCACAACTGAAAGGTACCTTGGATGGCATGGATACGACTGTAATTACCGAACTGGCGGAATACTATGAGAAAGAGATTGGCTATCACATACCATCAAGAACACCGTTTGTCGGTAGGAACTTTAACATCACCCGGGCAGGAATCCATGCGGATGGATTATTGAAAAATGAGGAAATCTATAATATATTTGATACAGGGAAAATACTTAACCGTCCGGTTCGTGTCGCAATCTCCAATACCTCAGGTCTTGCTGGAATTGCCCATTGGATCAATGCTTATTACGGATTAAAGGATACAGATCAAGTTGATAAAAATAGTCCTCTTGTAGTAAAAGTGAAGGAATGGGTAGATTCCGAGTATGAGAATGGACGAATTACCGTCATTACGGATGAAGAGTTAGAGAATGTCTTTAGTAAAGTGAAAGAAGAATTGGAGCAGTAATTGACAAGTAAGTAAGAAAGACATACAATGTAAAATATGTAACCTGTAACAACAAAAGGGTATAGAGTTAACTAAACTCTGTTGAGTACCAGATTAGTAAGGAATGGAGGATGTTATGATAGCAACTGATAAAATTGAGGCAGCAAAGGAACGATTCGGACAGTTACTTGAAGAACAACTACGGAGAGTAGAGGAAATGAAATCACAAGGGGATTTCATCGATTATAAATCTTTAGATCAGATTATCATTGGCGTATGCGGCGGTGATGGTATTGGTCCGGCAATCACAGCGCAAGCCCAAAGAGTATTGGAATATTTGCTGAAAGAAGAAGTAAAAGCTGGTAAAGTAACATTTCGCGTTATTGACGGATTAACCATTGAAAGAAGAGCCGCAGAAAATGCAGCAATTCCGCCTGCTGTCTTAGAGGAATTAAAGCAGTGCCATGTCATTCTGAAAGGACCTACAACAACACCAAGAAAGGGAGATCCATGGCCAAACGTGGAAAGTGCTAACGTAGCTATGCGAAAGGAATTGGATCTGTTTGCTAATGTAAGACCGGTTCGCATTCCGGAACAAGGAATCGATTGGACCTTCTTCCGTGAAAATACCGAAGGCGCCTATGCGGTAGGCAGCAAAGGAATCAATGTGACAGAGGATCTTGGTGTGGATTTTACGGTAGTAACAACGCAGGGAACTGAGCGCATTATTCGTGCTGCTTTTGAATTTGCGAAAGCCAATGGCAAGACTAGGGTAACTGCAGTAACTAAGGCGAATATTATTAAGACGACGGATGGTAAATTCCTTGACATCTTCCGTGAAATTGCAAAAGAGTATCCGGATATTACAGCGGATGACTGGTATATAGATATCATGACTGCAAAACTAGTTGATGAGAAGAGAAGAAAAGATTTCCAAGTACTGGTACTTCCCAATCTCTATGGTGATATACTTACCGATGAGGCAGCAGAATTCCAAGGTGGCGTAGGTACTGCCGGAAGCGCCAACATAGGAAAACGTTATGCCATGTTTGAAGCGATACACGGTTCCGCACCTCGTATGGTACAGGAAGGCAGAGAGAAGTATGCAGATCCATCCAGTGTCATTCGTGCCGGTGCCATGTTGCTTAGCCATATCGGTTATCCGGAGAAAGCAGATAAATTATATCGTGCATTGGATATCTGTACTGTTACCGAGAAGAAGCTTGTTATCACAGGCCGTGATACGGGTGCGACCGGTGAAGAGTTTGCTAATTATCTCATGGAAACAATCGAAAGATTATAATTTAATTAGAGGAGTACTTTAAAGGGGGAAGATCCTTGGAGGAATTTCATAATCAGAAAGAAATTACGGATAAGTATTCCTTACGAGGCCGTGTCTTTACAAAAATCAGGGAAGATATACTGGCTGGCGTTTATAAAGAAAATGAGGAATTGAAAGAAGTAACGCTGGGGCAGGAGCTTGGTGTTAGCCGTACCCCGGTTAGGGAAGCTTTACGACAGCTGGAATTAGAAGGATTGGTTACCATCATACCCAATAAAGGTGCCTATGTCACAGGGATAACAAAGAAGGATATCCATGATATCTATGCCATTCGTTCCTATCTGGAGGGGTTATGCGCTAGATGGGCATGTGTGCATATTACAGATGAACAGATCGAAGCGCTTGATGAAACCATCTATCTATCTTTATTCCACGCACGTAGGGGGCACAATGAACAGCTGGTAGTGTTGGATAATAAATTCCATGACTTGATTTATAAAGCATCGGGCAGTAAGATTTTAAACCATGTTCTTTCTGATTTCCATCATTATGTAGAACGAATCCGAAAGGTATCCTTATCAAGCACCAATCGGGCAACCAAATCCATCGCAGAGCATGAGGCAATCTTAGAAGCCATTAAAAAACGGGATGGGGATTTGGCAGAAAAATTGGCACATGAACACATAATGAATACCATTCAAAATTTGAATCATATTGATAAAACGAATACAATTGCAGAAAATAAGCCGTCGCATTAATGGGCGGCTTTTTTCATGCTATCCAAATTGATTAATAGCGTATGATACGCTATCCTTGTAGATTTTGGACTCTATAAGACCTAACATTAATAATGCGATGGCTTTTTTATTCCTCCGCAAGTTCTTCCCATTTAACCAGAAGTTCTTCCAAACGGGCTTCGATTTCTTTCTTTTCATTATTTAACGCAATCAGTTTTTCAACGTCGGTATAGATTTCTTCAAGAGTCAGCAGTTGATCGATTTCCTCATTACGATTTTCTAACTTCGTTATTTCTTCCTCTGTCTTCTTTAATTCATTCTGACGTTTCCGCTGCCTAGCTTGCTCCTCTTTCTGCTGTTGCCAACTGAGCTTATTTTCACTAACAGGAGTAGAGTCTCCCAAAGAATCTGCTTTCGATGCCGTATTGCGATTATTGGTAATTGGAAAAGCACCGGGTCTGCCAGAAATACCGGATGGGTCAGTATCCAAAGGTTTACCCAGGTAAGCAGCTTCCATTTCCGGTTTTTTCTCCAAATAGTAATCGTAATTACCGATATAATTTAATAAAGTTCGTTCCGTTAAATCCAATATTCTAGTTGCCGTTTTATTGATAAAGTAACGGTCATGGGATACATAGACAACGGTTCCGCTGTAATTATTAATCACATTTTCAAGTATTTCTTTGGAAGTAATATCCAAATGGTTCGTTGGCTCGTCAAGAAGCAGTAGGTTTGCTTCCGAAAGCATTAATTTAGCCAGAGATACGCGACCTCGCTCGCCGCCGCTAAGATCTTTAATCCGCTTGAATACATCATCATTCGTGAATAAAAAGGCTGCAAGGGTATTGCGGACGGCTGTGTTATCCATATGCGGATAGGCATCCTGAATTTCGTCAAATAAGGTCTTTTCCGGATCCAATGTTTGCTGCTCCTGGTCGAAGTATCCGATATGCACTTTGGAACCAATCCTTACTTCACCACGATCAGGTGTAACCTGGTTACAGATGATTTTTAAAATCGTTGTTTTACCGGTACCATTATTACCAATGATAGCGACTTTTTCTCCTCGTTTGATTTCGAAGGAGATATCGTCAAATAAAACGAGATTACCATAAGCCTTAGACAGGCCATTGATTTGCAGTACATCATTACCGCTAACAATTCTGGGCTCCAAGTGGAAATGCATCTGGGAATGCTCCATAGGCTTTTCCACACGCTCGATTTTGGCAAGCATCTTTTCGCGGCTTTCTGCCCTTTTAATAGACTTTTCCCGATTGAAGGAACGAAGCTTAGCGATAACCTCTTCCTGTCGCTTGATTTCCTGTTGTTGGTTTAGATACTGTTTAAGTTGGATTTCCCTTTGCTGCGCTTTCTTATTGGCATAATCCGTATAATTTCCGATAAAGGTTTGACATTTGGTATTGTCCAGTTCAATCACTTTCGAAACCACTTTATCCAAGAAATAGCGGTCATGGGCAACCACAATAACTGCCCCTTCATAATTGACAAGAAAAGTTTCCAACCAGGCAATGGATATCAAATCCAAATGATTGGTAGGCTCATCAAGAAGTATAATATCCGGTTTGGAAAGAAGTAACTTGCCTAGGGCAATTCGCGTTTTTTGTCCACCGGAAAGGGTATCAATCTTTTTGTCAAATTCCTCCTCTGTGAAACCAAGACCTTTTAAAATACCGGTAACTTCACTCTGGTAGGCATACCCATTCTTGGATTCAAACTCATGCATCAACCTTGTATATTTGTTCAACATGGACGTAAGTTCATCACCGCTGGCATTCTTCATTTCCTGTTCCAGGGTTCTTATATTCTGATTCAAGTCAATGATATCCTGCTTGACAGTTAGCATTTCATCATAGATGGTGGCTGCAGAAGCAAGATTTTGATGTTGTGCTAGGTAGCCGATGGTGCTTCCTTTTGCCAGAATAACTTCTCCTTCATCTGCAGATAATTCTCCCATAATTATTTTTAATAATGTTGATTTACCGGCACCATTGATACCGACGATGGCTGCTTTTTCCCTTTCATTAACATGGAAAGAAACAGATTGCAAAATTTGCGTCGTACCAAAGGATTTACTTATATTTTGACATGAAAGTATCATTTTTCATCCCTCATAAAATATCAAAATTTGCTTATATTCATATATACAATCATTACAATAATGGAAAATGTACAATAATTTTAGAGATATTAACACAATACCTTTTCATTCTATCATAAATCAACCTATTAAGTAAAGGTTGCAGATAGAATTGTAAACACATTGACTTATCTTTAACAATTTAATATAATGATAACTGGATAAAAGTCATTTTCGTACTATAATAGATTGAAATATAGCTATATCATAGTTATCATATATAGAAGGAGGGAAATATTTGTATAAAAAGGAAATATCAAAAGCAGTAATTAATCGATTACCCAGATATTACCGTTATTTAGGAGATCTGCTGGAGAAAGATGTAGTAAGAATTTCATCCAAGGAATTGAGCGAAAGGATGAAAGTAACAGCATCTCAAATAAGACAGGACCTTAACAATTTTGGAGGATTTGGTCAACAAGGTTACGGGTATAATGTTGAATATCTTCATTCTGAAATCGGGAAGATCCTTGGTCTGGAGAAGAAGTATAATATAATTATTATAGGTGCAGGTAATTTAGGGCAAGCGCTGGCGAATTATGTGGATTTTGAAAGACGTGGCTTCATAGTTACTGCGTTATTTGATGTAGATCCGACATTAATTGGCACGCAGGTTCGAGGAGATATTTATATTCATCCGGCAGAAGAATTGGAGGGATATATAAAGTCTAACCAGGTAGATATTGCTGCTATCACAGTACCTAAGACGCAAGCGCCGCTGATTGCCTCTGATCTTGTACGTTGGGGGATTAAAGCTATCTGGAACTTTGCACCGACGGATTTAAATCTTGGAAAAGAAGTTACCGTTGAGAATGTACATTTGGCAGATAGCTTAATGAAACTTTCCTACCGTTTATCAACAAAGAAGAATCAAATGGATTAGCTAAGATAGCCGAAGAAGGGTCGGATGAAGCTTTTGAAAAGAAGAAACAAGAATTCTAAAATTGAGGGTATAGTTAGGAACCGTAAGCTTCCTATTCTAACCTTGGATTCCCGTTGGCATGATATATTTCCCGAAGATGAGAAAACATCGGTGATTAAGGAGTTAGAGCGTAAGTTAAATGAACTTCTTAGGAAGCAAGGGAAATTAGTGAATGAGGTAAAGGAATTAAAGCAACTGAAGAAAAAGCTTATGGACGATATTGTTGCCAATATGGATATCGATCATAGTCCGATTGGCAAGGCGAAGGAAAAGAAATTGGAAAAGAATAAGCAGTATATTCTTGAGATTAATGAGAAGATTGATAAGGAAATGGAGGAGTTAGCTGAGCTTCCTTACCAGATTAAAGAAGTTAACGAGGAACTGTTAATTGAATGCTTTACTATCTGCTATAATCGAATTCAAAAGCAAATGGATAAAATTAAAGAGGTTTCTGATTGGATTGAAAAAACCCGAATGGAGCTTAAGGAGAAAATTCTATTAAAGCAGGATTTGGAAACGCAAAATGCAATGATATATACCTATATGCATGATCTTTTAGGTGCGGAGCTTATGGAGAGTTTGGATAGGAAACATTTTCCGGAATAATTACATAAGCTGCTCTTGAGAATTCAATTATCATCTCGTTTCATTAGAATGGAGATACTATGATTATTGGGATTGGTGTTGATTTAATTGAGGTGGATAGAGTAGTAAAAGCCTGTCAAAAAGAAGCTTTTCTAAAACGCTTTTATACCGAACCGGAGATTACATTGATTAAACAGGATATAAAAAAGTCTGCCGATAATTTTGCAGTGAAAGAAGCTGTAGTTAAAATGTTGGGTACCGGTTTTCGAGGAATTATGCCAAAGGAAATTGAAGTACTACGCAATAACGATGGCAAACCTTATGTGAAGCTATATGGAAATGCTGCTTCGGAAGCAGCAAAGCAAAGGATAACGGATATTCATGTTTCAATAACGAACACGAAGGACTTTGCCAATGCATTTGTGATAGGAGAGTACAGGGAAGCTAAGTCTAATGGGGGCTGAATGCGTATGTACTATGCAGTGAATTCAGATCAAATGAAAAGAATCGATCAGTTTACAATGGATGTTATTCAGATTCCTTCCTTTGTTCTTATGGAACGGGCAGCATATGAGGTGGCTGCGTGTATCAAGAAGAAAATTAGTAAATCAGACCGTATTTTAGTGGTATGCGGCAGCGGAAATAATGGTGGAGATGGAATTGCAGCGGGTAGAATCCTATTTTTACAGGGTTACCAGGTTGCGATTCTTTTTATTGGTAAAGAAAAAAGTGCAACTGAGCAAACAAAGCTCCAGTTGGAAATAGCGAAAAACTTAAAAATTCCTTTTGAAAACTACAACAAGCTAGGTGAATATAATATATTAATTGATGCTATTTTTGGGATAGGGCTTACTCGGCCGGTAACCGGAGAATACGCAGAGATTATCAATGAAATGAACCGGCAGAAGGCTACTGTTTTCTCTGTGGATATCCCTTCCGGAATATCTGCAGATGATGGCAGCGTTCAGAATGTTGCTGTACGTGCCAATTATACGATTACGTTCGGTTACCAAAAAATCGGTATGCTCCTCTATCCGGGAACCGAATTTGCCGGTGAGGTAACGGTAGCAGATATTGGATTCCCGGAATGTGCATTGGAACATGTAACGCCGAATACCTTTTACTATAGTGAAGAAGATTTAAAGCTTTTACCGGTAAGAAAACTTGACGGGCATAAAGGTACTTTTGGAAAGGTTCTTGTTATTGCTGGAAGTAAAGGAATGAGCGGTGCTGCATTTTTATCCGCAAAAGCAGCTTATCGGACCGGTGCAGGTTTGGTTAAAATCCTAACTTCTTCTGACAATCGGGAGGTTTTGCAGACATTGCTGCCGGAAGCATTATTTGCATCCTATGATGAAGGTAATAGTCAGAATCATCATGAAGAAATTCAAAGCAGTATCAACTGGGCTTCCGTTATTGTGATTGGACCGGGACTTGGGCAATCGCGATTGGCAGGAGATTTACTTAAGATGGTAATAAGGGAAGCGAAAGTTCCGGTAATCATTGATGCAGACGGTATTAATCTGCTTGCTAAAATATTGGATACCGTTTCGCCGGATTTGGCTGACAGAATGGATGCGTTAGCTAATTTAATTAAGGTGCCGACGATACTAACACCACATCTGATGGAATTATCCAGGTTAATTAACGTTCCTGTAAAGCAAATAGAAGGGAATAGGATTGACATAGCAAGGCAATGTTCTTATAATAATAATTTAATCCATGTTATAAAGGATGCGAGAACGGTAGTCTCCCATCAAAATAAATTCTACATCAATGTATCAGGGAATCATGGAATGGCTACCGGCGGAAGCGGTGATGTACTTACGGGAATCATTGCAGCACTGCTTGCACAAGGAGCAGAGCCTTATGCTGCTGCTTGCCTGGGAGTATATTTACATGGATTGGCTGGCAATGATGCTGCAAGAAACAAGGGAACTTATTCCATGATTGCCAGTGACATCATTCATTCTATTGAAAATGTTATGAAAACTGTAATTTAATTCCGTTACCTATATCTTCTGCATACAATAGGTAATATAGCAATTAATATTCTTATAAGGAATCCTCTTGAGATAGGAGACGGAGCATAATATGAAAGAAGAAATACAAAGTACGAATGGAAATACCTACTATCGTGTTCAGGCGAATGTAAATTTGAATGCGATTCGCCATAATATACGGGAAGTTAAGAACAAATTAAGCAGTCATACCAAATTAATGCTTATTATAAAAGCAGATGCATACGGACACGGTGCTGTTCCAATTGCAAAAGCCATTTGCAATGATCATCTTGCTGATGCTTATGGGGTAGCGATTATTGAGGAAGCAATTGAACTTAGAAATGCCGGTATTGACATACCGATTTTAGTCTTAGGTTATACACCGAAGGAACAGTATCCTTTAATTGTTGCAAATGATGTGATGCAGACCGTTTTCCAATATGAAATGGCTGAAGAACTATCCAAAGAAGCAAAGAGACAAGGGAAAACGGCAAAGATACATATCAAAGTGGATACCGGTATGGGAAGGATTGGTTTCGTTAGCAAAGAGGAAGCAATTCGGGAAATAAAGAGAATTTCCAAACTGGAAAATATTCAAATAGAGGGTATTTTCTCGCATTTTGCGCAGGCTGATGAAAAGGATAGAACCAGTACCTTAAAACAACTGCAACGATTTAAGGATATCATGAACCAATTAGAGGTGGAAGGAATTCATATACCAACGAAGCACATTGCCAATAGTGCCGGAATTATTGAATACCCTGAAGCAGAATTTGATATGGTTCGTTGCGGTATCGTAACGTATGGTATTTATCCTTCCAATGAAGTTCATAAAGATCAAATCAAGCTAATTCCTGCGATGGAAGTGAAGTCGCATGTGGTCTTTGTGAAAGAGGTAGAGGAAGGAGTACCAATCAGCTATGGTGCTACCTATCGCACAACGAGAAGAACAAAAGTGGCAACCATACCAATTGGATATGCCGATGGATATTCAAGAAATCTATCCAATTGCGGTAAGGTAATTATACATGGAAAGTTTGCTCCTATCATAGGTAGAATCTGTATGGATCAATTTATGGTAGATGTTACGGATATTGAAGATGTAAAGCAGGGGGACACCGTAACTCTATTAGGGAAAGACGGGGATGCTTATATTTCCGTTGAGGAATTATCCGAATGGTCCCATTCCTTCCCTTATGAACTTGTCTGCAATGTAGGTAAAAGAATACCAAGGGTATATTTAGAGCTATAGGCGCATTTAACTAAAATAAAAGGAGCACAAAAAACGATAACACTTTATGGAATACACACGAAGAATTTGGCAATAATATTGATAAAGCCTACAATGGAGTGTGAGTAAAGTGATTATTAAAAGAGGAGATATCTTTTATGCGGATTTAAGACCCGTAGTCGGCTCCGAACAAGGCGGTGTTAGACCGGTTCTAATCATTCAAAACGATACGGGCAATAAGCATAGCCCGACAGTAATATGCGCAGCTATAACTTCGAAAATGAACAAAGCTAAGTTACCTACCCATGTGGAATTGGATGCTGATAAATACGGTGTTGTAAAGGATTCTGTAATTTTATTAGAACAAGTAAGAACCATCGACAAATCCAGATTGAAAGAAAAAGTTTGCCACCTGGATCGGGATGTATTAAAGAAAATTGATAAGGCTCTCATTATTAGTTTATCTTTAGATACATATTTTAAGGATTTAAAATAAAGAGCAAGGAAAAAGGAATGTTTTTTTGCTTAATTGGATACAAGTTAGGCGAAAGCTTATTTGTATAGATGATATATTAAAAGGAGTTTTTTACTATGGAAGATGGCAACCCCCGATTGGGAATCTTGGTTATCCTAGTATTAATCTTGCTTAATGCAGGATTTACAATGATGAAGACTGCTTTTGAAAATTTAAGTGAAAGTACTGTAAGAAAGAAAGCGGAGGAGAAAGATCAAAGATCCGCAAATCTGCTATTCCTTTTTGAAAAACAGGATTATTATCACCATGCTTTGCTGCTGGCTATAGTCGCTGTAAACATAATGATTGGCGTCGTTTGGACGCAACAGATTTTACGTTACTTTGCCATGGCAGCGGGTAGCATAATTAAGAATGGTTATACCATACTGTACACAATTGTGTTGGTAATGGTTTCTACATGCATTAGTTATGTAATTCCACAGAAATATGCAGCAAGGTATGCCCAGAATGTTGCTTATCGCTATGCCGGGATGATAAGGTTTCTTGGCATTCTTCTCCGGCCATTGACATGGATTTTAGAAAAATCCATGTATCTAATCTTTGGGGCAGTCGGTATTAAAGCAAGCGAACTTCAGGAAAACATTACGGAAGATGAGATTATTTCCATGGTTAATGAAGGCCATGAACAGGGTGTGTTTGATGCTGATGAAGTTGAGATGATATCAAATATCATGGAATTGGATGAAAAAGAAGCGCAAGATATTATGACGCATAAAAAGAAAATTGTTGCTGTTAATGCTACCATGAGTATTGAAGAAGCGCTGCACTTTATGCTAGCTGAAAAATATTCGAGATATCCTTTATATGAAGGAAATCGAGATAATATCATCGGTATATTACATTTAAAAGATGTAATAGCAGCATACATAGCAGGAGGTCATAGAAATAAATCGTTAAAAGAAATTGCCAGAGATGCTTACTATGTACCGGATACGCAGAACATTAATATCCTTTTCCATGAAATGCAATCAAAGAATATCCATATGGCAATCGTTATTGATGAATATGGACAAACTGCCGGTTTGGTAGCGATGGAAGATTTCATCGAAGAAATTGTTGGTAACATTCAGGATGAATATGATGAAGAGGAAAAGCTGATTATTGCCAAGGAAAAGGATTATGTTATTGCGAAAGGTGCTATTGAGTTAGAGGATTTGAGCGAAGAGACAGGCTTCAACCTTATGAATGAAGATTTCGATACGTTAAATGGACTTTTGATTTCTTTGCTGGACCGTATCCCGGAGGATGGGGAGCAGGCTGTTTTAAACTATCGCGGGTATCATTTTGAGATATTAGAAACCAAAGACAAGATGATTGGGCGTGTAAAAATATCGAAACTTCCTGAAAAAGAAGAGGAAAGTGAAGAAGTGCAATTTAATCAGGCAGAAAATATGTAAATATGATGCATTGGCAAACCAATTCGTATGACCATAATAAAAGAATTGGCTTGCCTATTCTTTTATTCATGTTAACCAAAAAACGCCCATCATTATGATGAGCGTTTTTTGGTTAACAACCGGGGAGTTGTTACCTTTAGCGTATAATAGGGTGGGAGTAGAAAGTGATTTATCACTGTCTATGTGCCATATTATATGGGGCAAATGTGTCGGCTTTGTGATAAGAATCTTAAAAAATAATGAAGAACCAAAAGATTATATAAAATTGGTAAGATTAATTACTGAATTTGAATTACTTTACTTTGGCAGCCAATTTGTTTATTCATGAATAAAAAATATGCTGGCTAAGCCAGCATATTTAATATATATATAATGTAGGGAGGAGAAGAGTGAAAATAATCACTTTCTGAATACAGTATAACCAAAAGTTATGATGAAATTATGGATAGAATAAAGACATTTTGTTAACATTTTGGTTCAAACTTATGTCAAATAGGGATATTTACTTAATTATGGCAATGTATGTAAATCTTTTGGTTTACCAGGAATATCCCATGGATATTTTTCTTGTAAATTGTTTTGGAATTTTGTAAAATGGGATAATGAAAGTATGATTAATCAACTATTACAATAAGCAGATTTAGCGCATTAGGAAGAAGCTGCTTGGCGTGAAAAGTGGGAGTAGATAATACATGCGAATTGGTTTACTGAGGCATTTTAAAGTAAATTGCCCCCATAAAAAATGGATGACATCTAAGGAGTTTCGGGAATGGTCTGAAAAGTATGAAGTCTCTAAGGTGATTAAAAAAAAGGTAGATATGTATGGTATCGAATGGGATATCTGCTATGTCAGTGATATGCCGCGAGCGATAACGACGGCAAAGGAAGTTTACAGTGGAAATCTAATGATTGATAAATTACTAAGAGAAGTAGACAATGCGCCTTTCATACATACAAACCGTTTGAAACTGCCTTTTGAAGTTTGGCATATCTGCGGTAGATTGGCTTGGTATTTTAAGTCCAAGAGCCAACCGGAGACGATTGATGGAACCAGAAAGAGAATCAATAAATTCCTCGATCGAATTGATTGGTCAAAGGAAAATATATTAATCGTATTCCATGGATGGTTGATTTATAATTTTCAAAAGGAACTTAGAAAACGAGGTTTCCAAGGGGAAAAACTAAAGTTTGTGAGAAACGGTGTTCTTTATGAGTATGTAAAAGAAGATTAAGCGAAGGAAGAAATGGCAAATGAAAATAACATTGATTTGCGTAGGTAAATTAAAGGAGAAGTATCTAAAGCAAGGTGTGGATGAATACGCAAAGCGCTTGGGGAGATATTGCACCTTGGATATTATCGAGTTACAGGATGAGAAAACTCCGGATATTGCGAGTGAATCCGCCTGTACGATGATAAAGAATAAGGAAGGCGAGCGGATTTTAAAAGCACTGAAGGAGAATACCTATGCAATTGCATTAGCGATTGAGGGAAAGATGCTCTCCTCGGAGGAACTTGCAGAAGAATTAGAATCCCTTACGGTATCCGGTATCAGCCATATCAGTTTTATTATCGGTGGTTCCTTGGGGTTATCTGAGGAAGTACTAAAACGTGTCAATGCTAAGTTAAGTTTTTCAAAAATGACTTTTCCCCATCAATTGATGCGGATGATACTATTGGAGCAGATATATCGTGCCTATCGTATTATTAACCATCACCCCTATCATAAGTAGAAGTAAATATTGCGTAATAACTTAAGGCTCTGACAATATTTTTGATCAGAGCCTTTTTTTAATCATTTTTGCGATTATCATTGCTGTGGAGTGAAACCAAAGTACCGCAGGATACCCAGATATATCCCATAAGCGAATCCCCATGGATTATCTCTAAGTTTTTGAGCATCCGATTGATTGGATAGATATCCAAGTTCAACTAAAATTGCCGGCATCTGTGTACGACGAAGTACATAAAGCGTTGGGTTTAGCCGAATACCGTTATTTCTTGTACCAACCGTTTGGGTAATTCCGTCCATGACATGCTGCGCCAACCAATTCGCTTGTGTACCGTATTGATAAAGATATATTTCTGTTCCGTTAATTGCAGGGTTGGGGTTGATATTACAATGGATACTGATAAAATAATCTGCCGGCCAGGAATTAGCCATACGCACTCTTTCCTGCAGACTGGTTGCGTTGCTTGTACCTAGAACCGTCTCAGGTGTAGGCCGTGATAATCTGGTCTCAAACCGATTGTCGTTGTTAAGTAAATTTGCAAGGTAAAGGCCAACCTGGAAGTTGATATCGCTTTCATTTAGGCCATTTCCAACGGCACCTGCATTTGGATATCCTACAGGATTATGGCCTTGATCTATAAATATCTTAATAGCCAAAGGAACACTTCCTTTCCATCATACTAGTATTATCTTATTCTGTCTTAGAAAAGGTGTTACTTAAGGATTTTGTTCCTAATTAATATATTTAATTAACATATGATGGGAAAATATGTTATACTAATGATAAAATTTGGATTACATTCAGCCACAGGAAGGTAGAGGTATTCCTATGAGAAAATTAATTCATAAGTTAAGAAATAGTAATAAGAATACGATCATTACCATAGCGCTGTTTACCAGTTTCGCAGTAGGTATCATCATACTTGTTATCGGAATGACCATCTATAAATATCAATTTGCAAAATTAGGCGCTGAAACCTTTGATAATCAAGAATATCAATATCATTATGTGATTATATCAAAGCAGCTGGATGAACCCTTTTGGGAACTCATTTATCATGGAGCCTTAGAGAAAGGAAAGGAGCAGGGGGCATTGGTTGAGAAATTGGGAAGCAATCTTTCTGTTTCCTATTCTCTGAAGGAATTGATGGAGATTGCGATTCTCTCGGATATCGATGGAATCATTCTGGAACCGGATGGGGAGACCACTATCACTGATTTAATCAATAAGGCAGATCGGGCCGGGATTCCAGTTATTACGGTGCTAAAGGATGATTCTCTTAGTCGGAGGAAAAGCTTTGTAGGCATTAATAGCTATAATCTGGGACAAGCATACGGAGAACAGATTCTTGCGATAGCGAATGGCAGTAAATGTAACGTTGTTGTCCTGTTAAATGGGGATACCAGGGATACCAATACCAATATTATTTACTCCGGAATCCGGGATACGGTCAGTGGACATAATATCACCATGGAGGCAGCGAAAATTAACAGGAATAGTGCCTTTGGTTCCGAGGAGGAGATCCGTAAAATCATTATGGATTCCAACAAAGCACCGGATATACTTGTTTGCCTTACTGCTACGGATACGCTTTATGCTTATCAAGCAGTTGTTGACTATAATAAAGTGGGGCAAATTGATATCGTGGGATATTTTGATTCTGAGATGATTTTAAGAGCAGTGGAAAAAGAGATTATCTATTCCACAATGACTATTGATGCTAAACAGGTAGGAGCTTACTGTGTGGATGCGTTGACGGAATACAGAAATACCAAGAGAGTCAGCAACTACTTTCCGGTAGATATCAGCGTGATTAATAAGAATAATATTGCGCTATATTTGGAGAACGTGAGCAATCAAAGTATGGAGTAATCCTTGGCAATCCATTACTGAGATTAAAAGAAATCAGCGAATGCGGGGGTTCGTTAATGAAAAAAGAAAAGAAAATGGGATCGATTCGCAGAAGATTGGTTATGGTTTTTGCAGTGACTACCGGGGTTGTTTTCTTAGCGAATATGTATATGTATTACCATATCAATCAGTCGATTAATACCATTGATGAGGTTTACGTCAGTAACATGGAACTGAACAATATTCTGGAAACATTGACGGATGTGCATCAATTTGTCTATGAATATCTGAATACGAAAAGTTCCGATTCCTTGGAAAATTATTATCGCAGTGAGCAGAAGTATCGTGAATTAATCTCTGAATTAAACAGCAGGATCGTGGATGATAATTGCTTACTAATGCAGAAAAATATCAAAAGCATGTCGGGAGCTTACTTAACTTCCGTAGATGAAGCGGTCAATGCGAAACGGGGCAGGAATATCGAGAAATATAAAGTAAAATATGAAAATGCAGCGACCATATATGAGTATATCCGCACTTACATCAACAGCCTGAATAACGAGTACTTTAAATACAATTCCGGTAATTATATGATGCTGCTTATGTCACTTCGCTATCTGGAGGTAATCAGCACCATAGTTCTATTAGTAATCATGGTTTTTAACATTATCCTAATTATTTTGGTTACGAGAAGTATTACGGGACCGATACTAAACCTTACGGAAGCAGCGAATGAGGTGGCAGCAGGGAATTTCAATGTGGATTTGCTGCAGGCAAATTCGGCAGATGAACTGGAGATTGTTACAAAAGCTTTTAATACGATGATTATCAGCATCCATAATTACATTATCAAAACAAAGGAAAGCATGGAATTGCAGAGTAAAATGGAGCAGAAAGAACTACGAATGATTAATCACCTGAAAGATGCGCAGCTAAAATATCTGCAAGCGCAGATCAATCCCCATTTTCTGTTCAATACATTGAATGCCGGAGCGCAGTTAGCTATGCTGGAAGGTGCAGATAAGACATGCCTCTTTATTGAACATATGGCGGAATTCTTCCGATTCAATATGAAGAGCTTTGATCGGGACACAACGCTACGGGATGAGATAAAGCTTGTCGATAGCTATATTTATATCTTAAATGTACGCTTCTCCGGAGGAATCCATTTTGAAAAGCAGGTGGATGATGATGTACTGGATGTTAGGGTACCTAGCATGATATTGCAGCCGGTAGTAGAAAATGCGGTAAATTATGGCATTCGCAATATTGATTATGAGGGTTTCATTAAATTAAAAGTATGCAAGCAAAAGGAGTTTATAGAGATTACGGTTACAGACAATGGCGCCGGAATGGAGCAGAGTACCATTGATCGGATAATGAAAGCAAAAATCGAGGAGAACACAGTACAAAAGACAGGGGAGATTACGAAGGATTCCAATGGCATTGGTCTTGGAAATGTAATTAATCGCCTAAAACTCTATTATGATCGGGAAGATGTCTTTGCGATAGAGAGCGGTGGCAAGAATAAAGGCACAAAAGTATTTATACATATACCCTACAGCGGAAATGTAATCGATAATCAAAAGGATTAGTGATGGCAGGGAGGAGAAGGTTATGTATCAGATTTTACTTGCAGATGATGAAGGTATCGTTATCGATGCACTACGATTTATCGTAGAGAAAAATTTTAAAAATCAATGTAAGGTTAATCATGCTATGACAGGACGCAGTGTCATTGAACAGGCAGAAAAACTGAAACCGGATATCATTATTATGGATATTCAAATGCCCGGTATTAATGGAATTGAAGCGATGAAGGAAATCCGTAAACGGGATAGTAATGTTATTTTCATTGTAATGACGGCATATGATAAATTCAATTATGCAAAGGAAGCAATTAATCTGGGGGTATGGAGTATCTGACAAAGCCGGTGAATCAAAGCGTTGTGGTGAATGTATTAAAGAAAGCGATGGATCAAATTGATCAAGAACGGATGAAAAGAAGTAATGATCTGCAGATACGTGAGAAATTGGAGATTGTAATTCCTATTATAGAAAGTAATTTTATCTATGCCGTTTTGTCGGAAAAGGATTTTATACACGTAGAGGAGAATTTCCGTAATCTCCTTGGAATAACAGAGGATTATGCAATGATGATGGTTATGGAGTTTGGTGATTGCATGGTGGATGGTATACTTACGAATCCCGTTGGTGTCAGTGTAAAGGCACAATCCTTTTATTCCTTCATTCGGGATAGTTTGAAAGAGGAATTTACCTGCATCGTCGGCCCTATCATGGTGAATCGTATCCCAATATTAATTCCCAGCAGTAAACCCCAATTGGAGTATGATGATCGGAACGCCTTGGTGGATAAAGCAAGAAAGGTCATTCGGGATTTAATCAAGAGAACGGATATCCAATTTAAGATTGGTATTGGTTCGGTAAAGAAGTTGCAGAAGCAAAGTGAATCCTATCAGGAAGCATTGAGTGTAATCCGTAATAGTAAAAGCCGGGTAGCCCATGTGAAAGATCTGCCGATTGGATGTGAATATGCTGAGGATTATCCGATTGAAATAGAGAAAGCTTTGTTCGAAGAGATTGAAAAGGGGAACGTGGAAGAAACCAAAGTCAAAGCAAACATATTCTTTGATTGGATGATCACGCATTATCCGGATTGCATGATGGATATTCAATTAAAGGTATTGGAATTTATCTTGTTTGCAGAGCAGAAAGCCTTTCTAAGCGGGGGAATGACCTATTATTTTCGATATCGGAAGGATTACCTTAAGATATTAATGGAGATGAAGGATTATTCCGGACTTAAAAAATGGTTTATTGATAAACTGATGGAAGCATGCCGTAATATCAATACGAAAAAGGAAGAGCAGGCCAGTGGAATTATTGCAAAGGCAAAGGCATACATCAACGAGAATTATCATCGGGATATTTCCCTTGAGGAAGTGTCACGATCGGTAGATATCAGTTCCTATTATTTTAGCAAACTATTTAAAGAAGAAACGGGTGAAAACTTTATTGAATATTTGACTTCGGTACGAATCGAAAAAGCAAAAGCCCTATTACATAATAAGGATATAAGCATCAAGAGTATTTGCATCGAAACAGGCTATAGCGATCCAAATTATTTCAGCAGGATATTCAAAAAGCAGGTAGGAATTACACCGACTGAGTTTCGTGAGAGAATAGGCTAAACCAAATATCCGTGAATGTATTCACACTATGAATGAATTTCACACGGAAGAAAGGTATGGTATTGGTATGAAAAAGGTTACTGTTTTAGTAGGATTTTGGATGCTTCTGGTCACGTTGCTATGCGGATGCGAGAACTGGAAAGAAGATACCAAGGAATCCGGGAATATAGAGGATAAAATACAGATTGGTCTTTCCTTTGATTCCTTTGTTATAGAGCGGTGGCAGAGGGATCGGGACATATTTGTATCAACGGCAAAGGCTTTGGGTGCTGAGGTGAATGTTCAGAATGCGAATGGCGACTATAAAGAGCAGATATCCCAGATTGAATACCTCATAGATAAGAAGATGGATGCTATCGTTGTCATCGCAGCTGATTGCTCTGCAATCAGTGAAGTCATGAAGAAAGCAAAGGAAGCCGGTATTATAACGATTGCCTATGACCGGTTGGTTCGGAACGCCAACGTCGATTTGTACATTTCTATCGACAGTGAAGAAGTAGGCAGAATCATGGCAGAAACGCTTGTTAACGAGATACCGGAAGGAGGGAATGTTGTTACCATCTATGGTTCTCCGGTCGATTATAATGTGACTTTAATGGAAAAGGGGGTTCAGGAAGTTCTCAATGAGAGTGGTCTTAATGTCATTTATTCCACTTATGCGGAGAATTGGCTTGCCGAGGAAGCTTTTCATGCGGTAAATGCAGCACTTGCAATTACTGAGGATATCGATGGTGTCCTGTGCGGTAATGATGACCTTGCCAGTCAGGCATTTCGCGCACTTTCCGAAAACCGTATGGCCGGTAAAGTTGTATTAACCGGTCAGGATGCTGATCTGGCTGCTTGCCAAAGAATAGTGGAAGGTACGCAGACCATGACAGTGTACAAACAAGTAGACAAGCTGGCAAAGACAGCAGCAGAATATGCTGTTAAGTTAGTAAGAAATGAAGAAATCGCTGTGTCCTCAACCATATCTGACGGAACCAACGAAGTCCCTTATTGTAAACTGGAGGCAATTGCAGTTACCAAGGATAATATTGATGAAATCATTATAGATGGGGGATTCCAGCAGAAGGAGGATGTATACCTGAACGTCCCTTTCAATTAGCATGGAAGCAGCCACTTTAATTAAATTTATATAAAATGAACTTTGCAAATTTGCATAGGTAAGAAGATGCTAATGACAGGAAATTCTTGGTCTGTCACTAGCATTTTTTTGCTATTACAAAAATCAACAGAGATGAATAAGGTATCATCTCTAAAATTTGCAGAGCATCACAAAATTGTCCTGTTCTCCATGTGCTATATATAAAGGGTAATAAAAATATATTAAGGGAGGATGTATATGAAGAAGAGATTATTTGGTATTGCACTTTGTCTCATGATGATTATTGCTATGTTGTCCGGATGCAACAAGGACACACAGACATCAAGCAAAGGCAAAAAAGTCGGTGTAGCGATGCCTACAAAGGATTTGCAGCGTTGGAACCAAGATGGAGATAACATGAAGAAGGAACTGGAGGCAGCAGGGTATGAAGTTGACTTACAGTATGCGAATAACGAGATTGCGCAACAAGTTTCCCAGATTGAGAATATGATTACCAGTGGTTGCGACGTTTTAGTTATTGCTTCGATTGACGGCGGTTCCTTGGGAACGGTTCTTGAGGAAGCTAAGAAGGCAAAAATACCGGTAATTGCTTATGACCGTCTAATCATGGGAACGGATGCGGTTTCCTACTATGCAACCTTTGATAACTACATGGTTGGAACGATTCAAGGACAGTATATCGTAGATAAATTGGATCTGGATAATGCAGCAGGACCTTTTAATATCGAATTATTTACCGGTTCACCAGACGATAACAATGCACGTTTCTTCTTTGGCGGAGCAATGGATATTCTAAATCCTTACATTGATAGTGGAAAACTCAATATTGTATCCGGACAGAGAGCATTCGAAGAAGTTGCTACCTTAAACTGGTCAACCGAAGAAGCACAGAAACGTATGGAAAACTTACTTACCGCTTACTATGCGGATGGAACAAAGCTTGACGTTGTTTTATCCTCCAACGATTCCTGCGCAATTGGTATCACCAATGCGCTTGTTAATGCAGGATATACCGCAGAGAACTTCCCAATTCTAACTGGCCAGGATTGCGATATTACCGCTGTTAAGAATATCTTGGCAGGTACACAGTCTATGTCCATTTTTAAAGATACCCGTACATTGGCAGCACAGGTTGTTAAGATGGTAAATGCTATTATGAACGGAGAAGAAGTTCCAATTAATGATACCGAAACATATGATAACGGTACAGGTATCATTCCAACCTATCTATGTGAGCCTGTTTTTGCGGATGCAAACAATTATAAAGAGTTATTGATAGACTCCGGTTATTATACAGAAGATCAATTGAAATAGTAGAATTAACTTAGAAAGAGCGGAATTGCAACAGGTATTGGACTATTGTAGCGATTATCGATACAATAGTCCAGCCTGTCTTTGGCATAAATTCACCGAAGAAGGCTGGAGAGGAGGGGGTTATTTGCCTGGTTATTTATTAGAAATGGTAGATATCACAAAACGCTTCCCAGGAGTTATCGCCTTAAATCATGTTAATCTAAGGGTGATGGAAGGAGAAATCCATGCCCTTGTTGGCGAAAATGGTGCCGGGAAATCAACCTTGATGAATATTTTAAGTGGTATCTATGGATACGGAAGCTATGAAGGAAAGATTATATATCAGGGAGAGGAATGCAAATTTACAGAAATTAAAGATAGTGAACGGAAAGGAATCGTTATTATACACCAGGAGCTTGCCCTTGTACCATATATGACCATAGGAGAAAATATGTTTCTTGGGAACGAGCAGGGTGGCAAATATCGCATCGATTGGGAGGAAACTTACCGTAAGGCAGATCAATTGCTGAATACCGTAGGACTTCATGAGTCTTCAAGAACCTATATCAAGGATATTGGTATAGGGAAGCAGCAGTTGGTGGAAATCGCAAAGGCGCTTTCAAAGAATGTAAAACTATTGATTTTGGATGAGCCGACGGCTTCATTAAATGAGTCGGAAGCGCGGAAATTGCTTGATTTATTATTACATCTAAAGCAAAAAGGAGTAACTTCGATAATAATATCTCATAAATTAAATGAGATTTCTTATGTAGCAGATAAAATTACAATCCTACGGGATGGTTCTACGATTGAGACCTTGGATAAGAATAAGGACGATATCAGTGAGGAACGAATCATCAGCGGTATGGTAGGAAGAAAGTTGGTTGATCGTTTCCCTAAACGGACGAATACAACCATTGGAGAAGTCAGCTTGGAAGTAAAGAACTGGACGGTATATCATCCGATATTTACAGAACGCAAAGTGGTGGATAATGTTTCTTTACGAATCCATAAAGGGGAAGTTGTAGGAATTGCAGGTTTAATGGGTGCCGGAAGAACGGAATTGGCATTAAGTATTTTCGGAAAGAGCTATGGCATTAATATTTCGGGGAATCTTTATATCCATGGTAAGGAAGTAAAGCTGCATAATGCTAGGCAGGCGATTGAACGGAAGCTGGTGTATATATCGGAAGATCGTAAGGGAAATGGATTAATCCTTGCGAATCCGATACGGGAGAATATCACACTGGCAAAGATGGATAAAGTTAGTAACCATAATATCATTGATGCCAATGCAGAAGTGATCGCTGCCAAAGAATATGTGGAAAAATTGCAAACAAAATGTACCTCCATTGAACAGCCTGTAGGAAATTTAAGCGGAGGAAATCAGCAAAAAGTACTGGTTAGTAAGTGGATGTTTGCAGATCCCGATATCATGATCTTGGATGAACCAACGCGAGGTATCGATGTTGGTGCAAAATATGAGATTTATTGTATTATCAATCAGTTAGTATCGGAAGGCAAATCCATCCTTATGATATCCTCAGAACTACCGGAGTTACTTGGTATGTGCGATCGAATCTATATTATGAACGAGGGAAGAATCGTGGGCGAGGTTTCAAAAGAGGAAGCTTCTCAGGAAATAATTATGGGCCAGATTCTAAAAACAAGCAAAGGAGTTTAGAGATGGATAGAGCAAAAGAAATATTAAAAAAGAATACCATGTTAATCGCATTAGTGATAATAACGATATTTTTTGCTTTATTAACCGGCGGAACCTTATTGGTACCACGAAATGTAACGAATTTAATTGCCCAGAACGGTTACGTAGTGGTACTTGCCGTAGGTATGCTAATGTGCATATTAACTGGTGGTAATATCGACTTATCGGTTGGTTCCATAGTCGCCTTGGTAGGTGCACTGGCAGGAACACTGATTGTCAACAAGGGAATGAATATTTGGTTAGTAATGGTTATCTGCCTTGGTGTTGGAATTCTCATTGGTGTTTGGCAAGGATTTTGGATTGCTTACATACGAATCCCTGCATTCATTGTAACCTTAGCCGGAATGCTTCTATGGAGAGGTGTTGCTTTGATTATTCTTGGCGGATTAACAATATCACCATTCCCGGATAATTATTTGAATTTATTTAACAGTTACATACCGGATATATTTGGTGGTACTATCAATATCGTTAGTATTGTTATCGGATTTGTCATTTGCGTTATCTTCTGTATCTTGCAATTTACAAACCGAATTAAGCTTCGCCGTAAGGGATATGCCATCGAAAAACCGATTTTCACTATTATAAAATCAGCAATTATCTGCATCGCAGTTATGGCTTTATCCTATACCTTAGCTTTGCATGCAGGAATTCCGACCATTTTAATTCTACTTGCAATTGTTGTATTGTTTTATTCCTATTTTACCAAGAAAACCGTTCCGGGACGTTATCTCTATGCCGTTGGTGGCAATGAGAAGGCAGCTAAGCTAAGCGGTATCAATACCAATAGAGTACTGTTCTTTGCTTATGTAAATATGGCTTTCCTTAGCGCTTTGGCAGCATTGATTTGTATTGCCAGATTTAACTCGGCAGCGCCAACTGCAGGAACGAACTATGAAATGGATGCCATTGGCTCCTGCTATATCGGTGGCGCTTCAGCCTATGGTGGAATTGGGACTGTGGCTGGCGTTGTAATCGGAGCTATATTCATGGGCGTAATCAATAACGGTATGTCAATTATGGGAATTGATGCTAATGTACAGAAAGCGGTAAAAGGATTAGTATTATTGGCAGCAGTCGCTTTCGATGTACTGTCAAAGAAACGCGGAAGAATAGCTTAAAAACGTAATACCAAAATCTAACGAAGATATCATACCTCTTGAGTAGATAAAGGAAAAATAATCAAAATCTACTTAGGAGGTATTTTTATGGCAGAAATTATATACAGCAATCGGTTTGAAATATAGTTTTCTATGTTTCTATACGATATTAAATTTTTACTATGTAATCTATTAACGCAATAATTGACAAAAAAACGATATGATTGTAAAATGGGCTAGATATCTTTTTAAAATGCGCATACTTTTATTAATATTAACATATGTATCCGAAAAATCATTCATTTGTGAATAATGATAAAAAGTTTGAGCGAATATACTGCAAAAGAATATGGAGGGCTGGTTAATGAAATTGATTATTCCAGAAGGCTATCGGCCAGCAATTGACATTAAAGAAACGGAAATTGCGATCAAGTTAGTCAAAGATTATTTTGAGAGAGAGTTAGCGAGACAATTAAGTCTTACAAGAGTATCAGCACCGTTATTTGTCAAACCGGAATCGGGATTAAATGATAATCTGAACGGAGTGGAGAGACCTGTAAGCTTTGGAGTGAAAGAGCAAAATGACGCCGTAGTAGAAATTGTTCATTCCTTAGCGAAATGGAAGAGAGAAGCATTAAAGCGATATGGTTTTTCCTATGGGGAAGGGCTATATACGGATATGAATGCGATTCGCAGGGATGAAGATACAGATAATATTCACTCGATTTTCGTTGATCAATGGGATTGGGAGAAGATTATTGATAAAGAGGAACGCAATGAAGCAACGTTAAAGACGATCGTAAAAAAGGTATACACAGCACTAAGGAATACGGAGCATTACATTGCGGGTATCTATGATTACATTGGTGAAATCCTTCCGGAGACAATTACTTTTGTTACATCGCAGGAGTTGGAGGATCGTTTCCCGGATAAGACGCCGAAAGAAAGGGAATATCTGATTGCTAAAGAAGCAGGTGCCGTCTTTATCATGCAGATTGGTGGGGCGTTAGCTTCCGGCAAACCGCATGACGGAAGGGCTCCGGATTATGATGATTGGAAACTAAACGGGGATATTATTGTATACTATCCGGTATTGGATATCGCCTTAGAATTATCCTCCATGGGTATTCGCGTAGATGAAGATTCTTTATTGGAGCAATTAAAGATTGCAAACTGCATGGATCGTGCATCACTTCCTTTCCAGAAAGCTTTATTGAATAAAGAACTTCCATATACCGTCGGTGGCGGAATTGGGCAATCCAGAATCTGTATGTTCTATTTAAGAAAGGCACATATCGGAGAAGTACAGGCTTCCATATGGCCGGATGAGGTGATTCAGGAAGCTACAAGAAGAGGAGTACCGCTTCTGTAAAATTAATAAAAGCTAGATACAATAACTTCGTTAATTGGTACGATTTATACTTAAAAATAATAGGAAACATATGCATTAGCAACACACTCCCGTTTGCCTGCAGTGCGTATTGGTACGTAAGGCAGCAAACTACGCGGCCTAAGAATCAACGACTGCATACAGTTGCTGATCAAAATATGTTTCCTATTATTATGAGTTTTTTGATTTCTTTTTATATCGCTGCAATCTTTACATTCTTTTTTAACCACATGGCAACTCCATCCTCGGAATTTCCTCCGATTATGATATCTGCCTTTTCTTTTAAATCCCGGAATGCATTTGCTACGGCAATCTTTACATCACTGGCTTCAAACATGGGAAGATCATTGCGATTATCACCGAAGCAGACAACGGAATCATAACCATAATAGTTTCTTAGGAATTGCACCCCATGATATTTGGAAGCCCGGTTATTGTAAATTTCCAGATACCAAAGATCCTTTGTATAATTATCCTTGTAATAGGTGTAACCTAGTTCCGGTATCCCCTGAAGCGCTTGATAGACGGGATTTAAATTTTCCTTGATATCCATGAGTGAAAAATAAATCAAGGGAACGTTTTTTAATAAAGCAAAGTTATCTATATGGGTAAAACGTTTGTGATACCTGTCTACCCGTTCTTTATAAAAATCGTAAAGGGGCTTGGAACTAATATCTTCATAGTAAGTCGATAAGACATCTTTCTCAATTGCATAGGCAAATCCTTTTAAGTGGTATTCCTTGATGATAGATAAAAGGATGGATTTGCTTTTCTCGCTAAAGGTTTCTACATGGAGGTATTTGCTGCTGTTTAAATCATAGATACATACCCCATTCATCAGCACCAAAGGTACTTGCATATGGACCTCTTTTAATATGGGGGCAACAGAAACGATGGTTCTGGCGGTAGCAACGGTAAAATGCATCCCTTGATTTATCAAATCATTTAATATAGTTATGGTTCTTTTGGATAGTTCTACATTAGGCTGTAATAATGTGCCATCCAAATCGGAAATATATAATGTTTTCATAACTTGGGAACCTGACCTTCAAATGCTTCGTAGGTTTCAATCATCCGATCCGTCCATGCATCAAAGGCAGGGTCCGGTATTTGCAATTCTTTATGGGAATAGATATATTCCAAGGTGCTTCTTACTCCCTGGTCAAAACGAACCGTAGCCGTAAAACCGGGAACCAGTCGTTTGATTTTGGAATTATCAAATATCACGGTATTGGACTTATCCCCAAGCAGACTACCTTTAAAATCGGGATTAGCTTTCATTAAGATATCGGTAGGGATGTGGACAATACGGGGGGTCACTCCTAAGGCAGAACCGATAATCTCATAAATCTGATTCCAGGTTAAGCTTTCATCAGAAGTAATATGAACTGCTTCACCTATGGCATGAACATTGCCCATTAGACCAACAAAAGCTTTCGCAAAGTCTGTGTTATGGGTTAAGGTCCAAAGGGAACTGCCATCTCCATGAACGATTACCTTCTTACCTGTGCGGATACGTTCAATCACCGAGAAGCTTCCGTTTGCTCCATGGACAGCGATAGGAACGGAGAAATTACCATAGGTATGACTTGGCCGTACAATGGTAATCGGAAAACCATTCTCCCGATATTCCTTCATAAGATATTCTTCGCAGGCAATTTTCTTCCTGGAGTACTCCCAATAAGGGTTGGACAGTGGAGTGCTTTCTGTAATAAACGGACTGGATAACGGTTTTTGATAAGCGGAAGCGGAACTGATAAAGATATATTGCTTTGTCTTGCCATGAAATAAGCGAATATCCCTCTTGATTGCCTCAACATCAAAGGCAATAAATTCTGCAACAACATCAAAGTTCATATCCTTTATTTTTTCATGGACATCCTCTTCGTTATTAATATCTGCCTGAATTACCTTAACGCCTTCCGGAACTAACGTATTACGATTCCCTCGGTTTAAGAGATATAGTTCGAAACCACATTGCGGTGCAAGTGCCGTAATTGCCGTACTGATGGTTCCGGTTCCTCCGATAAATAATGCTCGCATAAATTACCTCCTCCTTTTCTCGTATAAATTTATGATTGAACTTATATAAAAGAAACCAAACCCTAAAAAATATATACATATTTCCTATGGTTTGGCATTTTATATGCAAGTGAAATGGTTTGTCAATATCCTGTTATTCGTATATTTTTACACGATCATTACCAATGGGTTTCTTATCATATTCTTCTTTTAGCAACCCGAAGATATAGTAATCTGTAACTACATTGATAATCACACCATGGCGAATTAGCCCTTCTTGACGAAAGCCCAGTTTTTGCGCTACTTTAATGGAACCATAATTATTGGAAAAGCAACGGATCTGAAGACGATGTAAGTCGAGAACTTCAAAAGCAACCTTTACAATAGCTTGTCCTGCCTCAGAAGCAAACCCCTTTCCCCAATAGTCTTTATTAATGCGGTACCCAATATCAGCTTGCTTTTTCAGCATAAAATCATATAATACGATTTCTCCGATTACCTTTTTCGTTTCTTTAAGCTCCATTACCCAAGTTAATTCCCGTTTGGCCTTGTATTCCTTCATCGTTGCTTTATAGGCATAATCAAGTCTTGTTTTCTTCCTTGGCTTATGCCTTCCATCGGGATCCCTTGATTCGTCGTATAATCCCCAGAAACGATAGACATTGTAGTCATTGATATATTCCAAAGCATCTCTGCCATCTTCCGGACTATCTGTAATCTGGCGCAAAAGCAAACGTTCCGTTTCAATTTTCGGTAGTTTATCAAAACATGATTCAAAACTCATATTTTCCCTCGTTTCTGCATTATATCGCAACTCGTATGCTGGTAATGCATATTAATATTATGCTACATTGAATTTAGCGTAGTGGCTTGCCAATCCGTTTGTCCATTATTACCTTTATTATCTTACAAAATAGAAAAATTATCAATGGTTAAAGTGCCAATTGATGTTCCATAAAAATACGCAGACCAATTAGAATTAAAAGGATTCCACCAAATAATCTGGCTCTAATTCCTAAGAGAGATCCGAATTTGCGTCCGATATAGACTCCAAAGGAACAACAAACAAAGGTTATGATACCAATCACAAGAGCTGAGGTTATAATATTGACATTCATAACAGCAAAACTGACTCCAATAGCCAAGGCATCAATACTGGTAGCAATACCTTGCATCAGTAAATTCTGTACGGTAAAGATTTCTTTTATGGAACAGCTTTCCGGATTCCTTTGATCTTTGATTGCGTCCACAAGCATATTGATTCCGATCGCACCTAATAGTAATAATGCAACCCAGTGCTGGAATCTACGCACAATTTCTGAAAATGAACATCCTAACAGGTATCCCATCACAGGCATGATAGCCTGAAAAAATCCAAAGGTAAAAGCGGTGGCAAAAACGGTCTTTTTTGTTACCTTTCTTGCGCACATACCATTTGATAAGGATACGGCAAATGCATCGGTTGCTAAGCCAAGAGCAATTAAAATTAAAGTTAATAAATCCATGGTTCTTTCCTTTCCTATCTATTGGATTTGATAAAGTATTCCCTGGGGATGATTCAAATACTTTAGCATAAGAAAACTCATGCACGGTCGCATAAACCATACATGAGTCTCGTTCATTAAGGCAAGCCAGATTATAAATATAATCAGTGTGTTGACTTGTCCACATACGTTTCCGTATGCAAACTACTCCCTCATTGAAGATATGTATTAAGAAAATATTAGCATGAAATCATAGTGATTTGCAAGTTGTTTATAGAAATATAATTAATTTTTACTTGAATCGAAGACAATTACCGTTCATAATACTTGTATACAACATGAAATATTGACAATGAAAGTGAGTGTATTTATGACTTCATTAGCGTTACAAACCTTGTATCAGATCATTATCATGTTAACTCTGATTTTAGTGGGAATCTTATGTTTTAAGAAAAATATTATCAATAAAGAGACGAATGGGAAACTTTCCGATTTGATCTTACTTTTAGTTAATCCCGCAGTTATTTTTGCATCCTACCAAAGAGAGTTTGAACCTACGTTACTTAGCAATCTTTTCATCTCTATAGTACTTGCTGTAATCACCCATGGAATAGCGATTGCATTTTCAGTTCTTTTGATACCGCATAAAAAAGATGCGAATATAGCGATTGAGCGTTTTGGTGTGGTTTATTCAAATTGCGGATATATTGGTATCCCTCTGGCCAATGGTCTTTTTGGAAGTGTCGGCGTTTTCTATCTGGCGGCATATATGACCATTTTCACCCTGTTGGTATGGACCCATGGGGTTATTATTATGACCGGAAAGAAGGATAAAAATACATTTCTTAAAGCACTGCTTTCTCCGTCGGTAATTGCAACATTGGTAGGGTTTATCCTTTTTATTACCGGAATTATATTACCGGGAATTATTCTGGAACCGATATCCTATATCGCGAATTTGAATACGCCGATGGCAATGATTGTTGCCGGTGTAACCATTGCGCAAACCAATATCAAAAAGCTGTTTAGTCAGCCGCGCAGTTACTATGTTGCATTTCTGAAATTATTGCTCGTGCCGCTATCTGTATTGCTGATATATCAGCTGTTTCCGATTGATAGGGAGGTTGTCCTGACTTCCGTCTTGGCTACAGCATGTCCGATTGGAGCAACGATTAGTTTATTTGCCATTCGATATGATAGAAACTATATCTACGCTTCGGAGCTTTTTGCGGTAACAACGATACTTTGCGTAGTAACGATACCGGTTGTTATGCTGGTAGCAGGATTTCTTGTTTGAGGCAGAATGTCACTTGCTTATCAAGTTATAATCAGATAAAATAGGAATAGAATATACTGGTATATCCAGTAAATTAACGAGGTGTTATGAATGAGTGATTACGTTATTGTTAGTGATGCAACGTTAGATTTACCAATGCATGTTATTAACGAATTAGATATCCGGGTTATTCCCATGGAGCTTGATATTGATGGGGTTTCCTATACCCATTATCCTGATGAAAGAGAAATTACAATTGAAGAGTTTTATCAAAAATTAAAAGATGGGGCTGTTGCTCATACTTCTCAAATTACACCGGCAACCTTCCATGATTATTTTACAAATCTACTGGAGCAGGGGCTTGATATTCTCTATATTGCTTTCTCTTCAGGTCTAAGCGGTACATATAATACGGCTCGCATGGTAATCTCAGAATTGGAAGAGAAATATCCGGACCGGAAAATATATTGCGTAGATTCCTTGTGTGCTTCCATTGGTGAAGGCTTACTGGTACTTAATGCAGCTATGCAGAAGCAAAAGGGACTTAATATTGATGAATTAAGGGATTGGACGGAGCAGAATAAATTAAGTTCCAGACATTGGTTTACGGTGAAGGATTTATTTTACCTAAAGCGTGGAGGAAGAGTCACCTCCATTGAAGCGGTTGTTGGTTCAGCACTAAGAATCCGTCCGGTATTAAGCACCGACGAAGCCGGTAAACTAGTAGTGGTATCAAAAATCCGAGGTTCCAGGGCTGAACTTGATCTTATGGTGAATAAGCTGATCAATGAGGGTATTGATATTGCAAACCAGACAATCATCATTGGCCATGGAGATAATTTGGAGCAAGCGAAAGAGTTAGAAGAAATTGTGCGTAGTAAGGATTTGGTGAAGGATATCATCATTTCAAAGATTGGTCCTATCATTGGTACCCATACCGGACCCGGAATGCTTGCTATGGTATTCATGGGTAAGAAAATCGACTAGGAGGCATCCAATCAATGGATAAAAATAGGGATAAAGGACAGGACAAACAGCAGATAAAACCGTATAAGAAAGATGCGGCATATTCCTATACTTTAGGTGCATTTCCAACCTATGAGTTGCTTAAGGCAAGGCCGGAAATTGTCCAAAAAGTAGTGGTACATTCCAGTTATACGGATACGGAAAATCTAAAGAACCTATGCAATAACTGCAAGGTTCCGATGGAGATCAATGATAAATTACTGAATAAAATCAGTGATAAGGAAAATTGCTATGTTGCAGGTGTTTTCAATAAATATAGCGATGAATTGCGGGCTGACCGTCCCCATATTGTACTGGTTAACCCAAGCAATATGGGGAATTTGGGTACCATCATCCGCACAACGGTAGGTTTTGGCATCTATGATATCGCAATCATTCTTCCAAGTGCGGATATCTTCAATCCCAAAACAGTACGAGCTTCCATGGGAGCGTTATTTAGGCTTAATCATCATCTTTATTCCTCGTTTGAGGAATATCAGACAAATTTTAGAAACCATGATTTCTTTACCTTTATGCTTAATGGAGAAAAACCTTTAACAATAAAGGACTGTCCGAAATCAAAATTGTTTTCATTGATTTTTGGTAACGAGGCAACGGGACTGGATGATTCCTTCCTGAAGGTTGGGACTAGTATAATCATACCGCAAACACCGGATGTGGATTCTCTCAATCTTACCATCGCTGTGGGAATTGGAGTCTATGTTTTTACCAACCAATGAAGGTCTGTTTGGATCGGTATTACTAAGGAAGGGTTTATAAAAAAGGGTGTAGTAATAATGAATAAAGTATAAACGTGCAACTTGTGCACAGAAGGGGGCTTTATGAGATTAAACTATAAGCGGACTTTCTTTGTTGGATTGGCATTTCTGTCGATATGCGCATTTTGGCAGATGTATGACAATGTAATTCCCTTAATGCTTAAGAACACATTCGGGCTTGGAGAGACTATCACCGGTGTGATTATGGCATTGGATAATGTTCTGGCACTGTTTCTTCTTCCTATGCTTGGAGCATTATCCGATCGGGTGGATACGCGACTTGGGAAAAGAACACCCTTCATTATCGGGGGTACGGCAGTTGCGGTAATTGCCGTAGTTTTTATTCCGATTGCGGAGCGGCAGCAAAATATAATCCTATTTATCGTATTTCTTGGCGTTGTGTTATTTGCCATGGGAACCTATCGTTCTCCTGCGGTAGCATTAATGCCGGACCTAACACCAAAGCCATTAAGAAGTAAAGCCAATGCAGTGATTAATCTTATGGGCGCAATTGGCGGTGTATATACCTTGATCATGATAAAACTACTGGTCCGTGCGCATGAAGATAGGACCGATTATATTCTGGTGTTTCTATCGGTTGCGGCTCTTATGGTATTATCCGTATTGCTTCTAGTGATAACGGTGAAGGAAAAGAAAATAGCGGAGGAAATAAAAGCAGCGGAGGCACTTGAAAAACTGCACGGGAAGAATGCAGATAAAGATGTGCTTTCCGATGAAATTCCTCCGGAATCAAATGAAAAGTTACCTGCTAATGTACGTCGTAGTTTACTGTTTATACTTGCTTCCATTTTCCTTTGGTTTACCGCATATAACGCAGTTACAACGGCGTTCTCAAGATATGTTGAAGTTGTATGGAAATTAAAGCCTGGCGGATTCACTAATGCATTGCTTATTGCAACGGTTGCGGCAATCTTTAGTTACATACCGATTGGTCAGATTGCAAGTAAAATCGGAAGAAAGAAGACCATTATTGCAGGAATTATTTTGATGACGCTTTCCTACCTGTGTGGTACTCTATTTGTAGAGTATTCCCCGCTGATCAATGTTGTGTTTGCATTTACCGGCATGGGGTGGGCGGCAATTAGTGTTAACTCCCTGCCTATGGTTGTCGAAATGTGTAAGAATTCAGATATTGGTAAATATACCGGTATCTATTACACCACTTCGATGTCTGCCCAGATCATTACGCCTGTTCTTTCCGGTATATTATTAGAGAATATTTCTTATCGAACACTATTCCCTTATGCAACGTTTTTCTCCGTTGCGTCTCTGTGCACTATGCTGCTTGTAAAACATGGGGATTCAAAACCTGTGAAAAAGGCCAGTGCGTTAGAAAACTATGATACCGAGGATTAGGGATAGTTTCGTGGTTTAAAGGAGCTTTCATTATGCTTATAGATTTCTTCGTATTTGTCGTGATATTCATTGCCTTATATCTGCTTATTATTATGCCAAAACTAAGACGAAATCCGGAGATTTCCAAGTTTGACGGCTGGTATTATGCCCATCGAGGCTTGCATGATAATCATACCAATGCTCCGGAAAATTCGCTGGAAGCTTTTCGCTTGGCAGTAAATAATGGTTATGGGATTGAAATGGATGTCCAATTGACTAAGGATGGTATACCGGTAGTTCACCATGATTATAGCCTTCTAAGGTCCTGTGGAGTGGATCGTAAGATTGCAGAGTTAACGTATCAGGAATTGACAGAATATCGCTTGTTTGAATCCCAGGAAAGGATACCAACCTTGGAGGAGGTACTGGCTATCGTTGATGGTAAGGTACCGTTGATAATTGAATTGAAAATTCCTTGGAGTGCAAAAGCTCTATGTATAAAGGTATCGAAGATTTTAAAAGAATATAAAGGTTTATATTGTATTGAATCCTTTAATCCTTTTGGACTTATGTGGTATAGAAAGCATGAACCAAAGGTAATCAGGGGACAGCTTTCCACCGATTTTGTGAAGGAGAAAATCGAAGGAAGCAGGGTGCAATATTTTATATTAAAGCACCTGCTCATGAACTTCCTGACAAAGCCGGATTTTATTGCGTACCATCACGTTTATCGGGATGAATTATCCTTTACCTTATGCAGAATGCTATACCGCATCAAAACATTTGCATGGACGATTCAGTCCCAAAAGGAACTGGATGACAATAAACAATATTTTGATCTGTTTATTTTTGAAGGCTTTATGCCGAAGTAGTTAACGTATTCATATGGATGTTGTTGTATTATAGGATTAAATGAAGCGTATGGATATATCCAACCTATGGATCGTATTCATACGCTTCTTTTTAATGCATAATATTTGCTATTTAGGAGATTCTGATAATGAGAAAGTGTTGATGGGAAATGATAGAACATGAGTGTTTTCATCAGTTTATGGCTTATCAGTTGGCTTTGGAGCCTCTCAAGCCTAATCGTAAGACCAAGAAAGCTATCCTACGAGAAACAGTTTAACAGAGAAGCTTGCCGTGGCAAATTCGATAAAAATGCCTATCAGAATGCGAATAAGCAACGATTTAGCCTACAGTCCGAATTTGGATATCGGCTATGCTGTGAACGAATAGAGCCGGAGATTTCTAGGGATAATGAGAGGTATAGAAAGATTGCCGTTCTATGCCACGGGTTAGGTTGTGCAAGGTGTGTCAGCTATAAGTATGCGGAGATTTTCCTTCGGTTGGGATTTACCGTAATTGCTTATGATCATCGTAACCATGGACAGAGTGGGAGAGCGAATACTTCCATGGGCTATTATGAGAGGCTGGACCTGAAAAAAGTAATTGATTGGTGTTATGAATATTTTGGTGAGGATATTCGAATTGTTACCCATGGGGAATCCATGGGTGCTGCCACAGTGCTGATGCATTTGGGAATTGACAATCGGGTAACTTGCGCGATTGCAGATTGCGCCTATTCTGATTTGAACTTACTTTTGCAGCATCAGGTAAAGGTGTATTACCATTTGCCTTGTTTCCTGATACCTGTGGTTAGCTTCATTACCTATCTGCGGGCAGGATTTTGGTACCGGGATGTTTCTCCGATGGAAGTGATAAGAAATACGGACGTGCCCGTGCTGTTCATTCATGGAAAGATCGATAATTTTGTTCCTACCTACATGTCCAAGCAGATGTATCGCTGCAAAAAGAAGAACAAAGCAATCTATCTGGTTGCCCGGGCAAGACATGCAGAAAGTGTAACGGTTAATCGGGAGGGCTATGAAAAAGTAGTACGGAAATTTGTTGGCCGTTATATTGATTTATAATGTGATAGATACGCGGAGTTACACTTGCAATTGTTCAAACAGAAACAAGCATAAGGTTGTGCCAGATTACTCTGTCACAACCTTATGCTTTAGAAGGAGAAAATTTATATGCCAAGGTAAAGTAAGTTGACTAATTATCGGTCATAGCCATTTTCATTGCACGTACCTTCAATGATAATCCGAAGAGATTGATAAAGCCCTCTGCATCATGATGATTATAGAGGTCCCCGGTTGTAAAGGATGCAATACTTTCATTATAGAGAGAATATGGTGAAGTGGTCCCTTGTTTAATAATATTTCCTTTATATAATTTTAGTTTCACTTTACCGGTGACATATTCCTGTGTGACATCAATGAAGGCCTGATATGCTTCCCTTAATGGCGTGAACCATTTGCCTTCATATACGATGTCAGCGAAACGGTTTGCAATTTCTTTCTTGGCGCTTAAGGTAGCCCGGTCAAGGATTAATTCCTCTAATTGCGTATGCGCTTCCATTAAAATCGTTCCGCCCGGCGTTTCATATACGCCGCGGGATTTCATACCAACGACACGGTTTTCTACAATATCTACAATGCCGATACCATGTTTTCCGCCAAGGATATTTAATTTCTCAATGATTTGCGTTGGTGTCATTTTCTGACCGTTTAGTGTTGTGGGGATTCCTTTTTCAAATGTGAGTGAAACAAACTCACCTTCCTCAGGTGCTTTCTCCGGGGAAACGCTAAGAACAAGGAGATGGTCATAGTCTGGGGCCAATGAAGGATCCTCCAATGCAAGACCTTCATGGCTGATGTGCCAAAGGTTTCGATCACGGGAATAGCTGTTCTCTGCGGAGAAAGGAAGGTTGATACCGTGCTGCTTACAGTACGCGATCTCTTCTTCTCGGGAGGAGAGATTCCAGATACGCCACGGTGCTATGATTTTTAATTCCGGCGCCAACGCCTTGATACTAAGTTCAAAACGAACCTGGTCATTACCCTTCCCGGTTGCGCCATGACAGATTGCTGTGGCACCTTCCAGTTTTGCGATTTCAACCAGCTTTTTCGCGATTACGGGCCTTGCCATGGAAGTGCCGAGAAGATATTTATTTTCATAAACCGCATTGGCCTTAACGCAAGGCATAACATAATCGTTAACAAACTCATCAGTTACATCTTCGATATATAATTTGGTAGCGCCGGATAACTTTGCTCTTTCTTCTAAACCGTCCAGTTCTTCTCCTTGACCGACATTGATACATACGCAGATTACCTCGTAATCGTAGTTTTCTTTTAACCAGGGGATAATAGCAGTGGTATCTAGCCCGCCGGAATATGCTAAAATAACTTTTTCTTTCATGTGATTGCCTCCTTGGAGTGTTATACTTTGATTAAATATATAATATTTATAATAAATATGCAACAGTTAAATTAATAAAAATACATAAATGTGCATAAATGTAGTCGGTCGGACCGAAATTTTTATAATGGAAAGAACAGAATAAACTTTACTTTTTACCAATTTTCTTTATAATGAGTAAAGGTAAAGCAATGAATAGCCAGTTTTTGAAAGCAAATATAAAACAGAAAATATAAAATAGAAAAGATAAAATATAGAAAGATGCAAAGTTAATACAGAATATAAATTTGATTTTAACTGGGATAAATAGGAACATAAATCGTGGAAAAATCATGTTATTAGGAAGAGGGAAGCGTATGTATCGAATTGTATTAGCGTCTGAGTCTCCAAGGAGAAAAGAAATCTTAACGCAAATGGGAATACCGTTTGAGGCAATTGCAAGTAATGTTGAAGAGGTGGTTGAGGAAAAAGAGCCCTCTGCTATGGTACAGGCTTTGGCGACGATAAAAACGAAGGATATTGAAGAGAAGCTTGTTAAAAGTGGGAAAGATTTTGCTGATACGATTATCATTGGCGCAGATACGATGGTATTCTATAAGGATCGCGCTCTTGGCAAACCCAAGGATATGGATGATGCGATTTCAATGTTACAAATGCTGTCAAATAAGGAACATGAAGTTTACACAGGTGTTAGTATCCGCATTCATCATTCACAGAAACCATTGGAGACAATCTCCTTTGCCGTATGCACGAAGGTAAAAGTGCAGGCTCTAACAACAGAGCAGATTAGAAATTATGTGGAAACCGGAGAGCCTATGGATAAGGCCGGTGCATATGCAATTCAAGGTAAGTTTGGAATCTATATTAAAGAAATCCAAGGTGATTATTATAATATTGTAGGATTTCCGATTGCCAGAATTTATGAGACATTACTCCAACACGGTATTGATTTGCTCAAACTGTAATATGTATATTTTAAATTCCTTTGTATCGACAATTCAATATAGGAAATAAAGATGATTTAAATGGCGCTTTTGCTGATGTTACCGCATACGTTAGAATTTTGATCTAAGGTATGGGAGCAAATCAGTGAGAGCGCTTTTTTAATTTAGTAAGGGTTAAATATAACAGGAATATCTCAAAGCATAAAAGTATGAATATTTATAAAAAATAGTTGCATAAATATGAAAACTGACGTATAATTATAAAGACTATTTAATAAAAATATGTATAAATCTTTAATAACACCCTAGGAAAGGCGGATTGCATATGATTAAGGTCGGGATTATTGGTTCTACCGGGTATGCCGGACAGGAATTGGTGAGAATCCTCCTACAGCATAGGAAAGTTAATATCATATGGTATGGTTCCAAGAATTACTTGGATAAAAAATACTATGAAATCTATCAGAATATGTTTCAATTGGTTACTGATCGTTGCCTGGAAGATAATCTGGAGGATTTGGCCAAACAGGCTGATGTGATCTTTACGGCTACACCGCAAGGATATCTGGCATCCCTTTTAAATGAGAATATACTCACGAATACGAAAGTGATTGATCTTAGTGCAGATTACCGATTGAAAGATGTTGGGGTGTATACGGATTGGTATAAATTAGTACATAAATCTCCACAGTTTATCAAGGAAGCCGTATATGGATTACCGGAGATCCATCGTGAGGCAATTAAGAAAGCAAAACTTATTGCAAATCCAGGTTGCTATCCAACCTGCTCCATACTCACGATAGCTCCGTTAATCAAAGAAGGTATGATTGATCCTAACAGTATCATCATTGATGCCAAATCAGGTACTTCCGGCGCAGGAAGAGGAGCGAAAGTAAACAATCTGTACTGCGAAGTAAATGAAAATATCAAGGCTTATGGGATTTCCACTCATAGACATACGCCTGAGATTGAACAGGAGCTTGGGAGTCTGACAGGTAAGCCGATTACAATAAACTTCACCCCACATCTCGTTCCTATGAATCGAGGAATCCTGGTTACGGCATATGCAACCTTAATTAAGAACCTTTCCTATGATGAGGTTAAAGCGATTTATAAGCAGTATTACGGTAAGGAATATTTTATCCGCCTGTTAGATAAGGGAGTATGCCCGGAGACCAGATGGGTAGAAGGAAGTAATTATGTGGATATCAATTATGTCATTGATCAAAGAACGAACCGGATCATTATGATGGGCGCAATTGATAATCTGGTTAAAGGGGCAGCAGGTCAGGCGGTGCAGAATATGAACCTGATGTTTGGTTTCGAGGAAATGGAAGGATTGCAACTGATTCCGATGTTTCCGTAAAACCATTCTTTTATTTACTTTCTAAGATAGATTTAAGATACCTAAGCTGTAAAGGTTTACGATTCGATGAATAACCATATTGATATATCGTTAGGAAGGTTATTCATAAGTGGTAGAGATACCTAGTTTAAATAGTCTTAACATGGATTTCAAAAAGATATTATGGATATTCAGCTATCAATGGAGGAAATCGTATGATAAAAAAAATAGAAGGTGGCGTTACAGCGGCAAAAGGATTTAAAGCGGCAGGAATATATGCAGGAATCAAAAAGAAAAGGAAGGACATGGCACTGGTATACTCCGTAGTTCCGGCAAAAGGTGCGGGAACATTTACTACTAATGTAGTAAAAGCGGCACCCGTGAAATGGGATATTAAATTGAACAATGAGAGTAAGATGATACAAGCGGTAGTTTTAAATAGCGGTGTAGCCAATGCCTGCACGGGTTCTGAGGGAGAAATCAACAATCAGAAAATGGCTGAAGCGGTTTCTAATGCGCTCTCCATCCCTGTAAATGCAGTTTATACCGCATCGACCGGTGTGATTGGAAAGCGGTTGCCAATGGATGCGATATTAACAGGAGTTCCACAATTGGTGAATGCGTTGGATGATACCCCTAAGGCCGGTAGCCTGGCAGCAGAAGCAATAATGACAACGGATACCTACGCCAAGGAATGTGCGGTACGTTTTATCGTGGATGGCATGGAAGTAACCTTAGGTGGTATGGCAAAAGGCTCCGGTATGATTCATCCGAATATGGCAACGATGCTTGGTGTCGTAACAACAGATCTTGCCATAAGTAAAGAACTCCTACAGGAGGCGTTGAGTGAAAATGTGAAGCATACCTTCAATATGATATCCGTTGATCGGGATACCTCAACAAATGATTCCCTTTTCATTCTTGCCAACGGTTTGGCCGGGAATAAGGAAATCACAGAGAAGAATGATGCATATACGATGTTTTGTGAAGCATTAAATATCGTACTGACGGATCTTGCTAAGAAAATGGCTGCCGATGGGGAAGGAGCAACCAAATTATTGGAGGTGCAAGTGCTCGGAGCGAAGACGGAGGAGGAAGCCAAAGTATTAAGCAAATCCATCATTACTTCCAATCTGGTGAAAACAGCCGTGTTCGGAAATGATGCAAACTGGGGACGTATCTTGTGTGCAATGGGATATTCAGGAGTAACTTTTGATCCGGGTTTGGTTGATTTATATGTTGAAAGTAGTTATGGAAAATTAAAATTGGTTGAAAACGGAATGGCAACGGATTATTCGGAAGAATTTGCAACGAAGATTCTATCTGCAAGTGAAGTAAAAGCGATTGCAGATCTAAAATCCGGCGATAGGAGTGCTACCGCCTGGGGGTGTGATCTGACATATGATTATGTCAAGATTAACGCCGATTATCGTTCATAAGATAGGAAAATTTATTGATTGTCGCAACCAAACAGTCTTGGATATATGAATGTAAACGATCTGATTTAAATGAAGACATCAAGTGATAACAGTATAGAAAGGATTAGATATATGGAACCTATGGAACAGATACTATTGAAAGCGCAAACGTTAATTGAGGCGCTTCCTTATATTCAGAAATTTAACAGCAAAAAGGTTGTTGTAAAGTATGGTGGCAGTGCCATGTTGGATAAAGAGCTGCAAAAAAATGTGATTAAAGATGTTGCTCTTTTAAAATTAGTGGGGATGCAGCCCATCATCGTTCATGGTGGCGGGAAAGAGATTACAAAATGGCTTACCTTATTGGGGCATGAATCTAGGTTCGTAGAAGGACTTCGGGTCACCGATGAGCAGACGATGGAAGTCGCTGAGATGGTACTTGGTAAGGTAAATAAGAACCTTGTTCAAATGGTAGAGGAACTGGGGGTAAAAGCTGTAGGTATCAGCGGTAAGGATGGCTCTACATTAAAAGTTGAAAGAAAAACAGTCCATGGACAGGATATCGGATTCGTTGGAAATATCAAAGAAGTGAATGGAGATTTAATCCATACGCTGATTGACAATGATTTTATTCCGGTCATTGCGCCGATTGGACTGGACGATGACTATCAGAATTATAACATCAATGCGGATGATGCGGCTTGCGCTGTGGCTACTGCAATCGGAGCTGAAAAACTTGTGTTTCTCACCGATATGGAAGGGGTATATGCCAATCCGGAAGATAAATCCACGTTGCTTTCCGTGCTGACGTTGGAAAAAGCTGATGAACTGATGGAAAGCGGCTTTGTTGGAGGAGGAATGCTTCCGAAATTAAAGAACTGCGTGGATGCTATCCGTAATGGGGTGAACCGCGTACATATCCTGGATGGAAGAATTCCGCATTGCCTGCTATTGGAGTTCTTCACAAACCGTGGTATTGGGACGGCAATCGTTGATAAGAATAAAGTTTTTGAGCATGAGAGTATTCCGTAAAAAGGATCAAAGAATGTAGCCTAAGTATCAACGACTTTATACAATTGCTCATGAAAATATTTTTATTTTACTAAGCGTTATTAATAATGCAAATGAATGAAGAAGATTAGTAAGAAAGGCGGTGTTGGTTTGCGATCCTATATAGAAGAAGGGGAAAACGTATTCATGCATACGTATAACCGTTATCCAATTGTTCTGGATCGGGGGGAAGGTGTGTACCTATATGACATCAATGGTAAAAGGTATCTGGATTTTGCGGCTGGTATTGCAGTTTTTGCCTTGGGTTACGGGAATAAGGAATATAATGATGCACTGAAGGAGCAAATTAATAATTTGTTGCATACCTCAAACTTATTCATAAATGTTCCGGCTATTGAAGCAGCCAAGAAATTAATTGAAGCCTCCGGAATGGATCGTGTGTTTTTTACCAATAGCGGAACGGAGGCAATCGAGGGAGCAGTTAAGCTTGCCAGAAAGCATTATTATAAAAAGCATGGGACAAATGATAGCGAAATTATTGCTATGAATCATTCTTTCCATGGAAGAAGTGTTGGCGCGTTAAGTATTACCGGGACGAAGAAATATCGGGAGCCATTTGAACCTCTAATGGGTGGGGTGGTATTTGCGGAATTTAATAATCTCGACAGCGTGAAAGCATTGATCAACAGAAAGACTTGTGCGATTGTAATGGAACCTATTCAGGGAGAAGGTGGTCTGTATCCGGCGACGGAAAGTTTTTTAAAAGGCATACGAGACCTTTGCAACGAGCATGATATCTTACTGATTTTTGATGAAATCCAATGTGGCATGGGTAGAACAGGAACAATGTTTGCTTATCAAAACTATTCTGTAGAACCGGATATCATTACTTGCGCCAAGGCGCTTGGCTGCGGTGTTCCGGTTGGTGCATTTGCCGCAAAAGAGAAGGTTGCAAATGCGTTTGAACCGGGGGATCATGGCACAACTTACGGAGGTAATCCTTTTGCAACGGCAGCAGTTAATAAAGTTTTTGAACTTTTTGATAAAATGCAAATTATAGAAAAAGTAAATGAAACTGCTCCGTACCTATATCAAAAGTTAGAGGAACTAAAAGCAAAGTTTACGTGCATCAAGGATCATAGAGGAATGGGGTTAATGCAGGGGCTGGAATTTTCATTCCCTGTAAGCAAAATAATAAATCAAGCATTGAATCAGGGACTTATCCTGATATCTGCAGGCTCTAAAGTCCTTCGATTTGTTCCTCCGTTAATCATAGATAAGGAACACATTGATACAATGTTTACAATTCTGGAGAAATGCATTGCGGAGATCGAAAGTTAATTGTGGGTATTTTCATTGCAGAAATCGAATGTTATTGTGGGATTTTAAATCATAGAAATTGAAAGGGTATTTCAATTCTGTTTCCATGGAATTGGAATATCCTTCTTTCATTCATGACTAGTGAAATGGCTTGCCAATGAATCATGATTATAATAAAAGAATTGGTATTCCATTTCTTATCTTGTGTATAGTTCGAAGCAATTAGGGGAATCTTAAAAAATAGCTATGTAAATTTATCAGAAAGGCATGGTGTTTATTATGTGGGGTTTCCTTATTGCAATTATTTCCGGTGCATTAATGAGTATCCAAGGGGTATTTAATACCGGTGTTACGAAGCAAACCAGTATCTGGGTATCTGCTAGCTTTGTACAGTTGAGTGCTCTTATCGTTTGCATTGCAGCATGGTTCGTCACAGGCAGACAGAGTAACTTTGGAGCGTTGCTTAAGATTGATAATAAATATATGCTGCTGGGAGGTGCCATTGGTGCTTTCATCACCTATACGGTAATCAAAAGTGTGGATCTCCTTGGTCCGGCAGGGGCGAATATGTTCATTATCACTTCGCAGCTTATCGTTGCATACCTGATAGAAGTCTTTGGACTTTTTGAATCAGAGAAGGTTCCGTTTGAATGGCGTAAACTGATCGGTGTTGCATTTATCATTGTTGGAATTATTATTTTTGAATGGAACCGAGATATTTATAAATAAGAATCATTTTGATTACGATTTCACCTAATTTAGTTATACTAAATACCCTAATTTAGTTATACTAAATACGGTATAAAAGTCCCAAAAAACAAGAAAAAATATGCAGAATGCCTATTGTAAATGATGTGCAGATTATGTAAAATAGGTAATAATAAAAGTATAGAGGGTACTTTTAAGTCTTCTTTTCCAACGGAAAGGAAGATGTTATGACAAAGAAAATAATTATAACAGGAATGGCTTGCACCTTTTTGTTGATTTCGGGTATATGCTATAGTCGTGCGTTTCATCGGGAAATGCCAATGGTAACCTTGACTTCTGATAAAGACGGGCAAGAGAAAGAAAAACCGGAGGATGCACAGTCAGAGGATATGGAAAATGACCCTACTTCAAAGGGGCAATTAGAGGAAACAAGTAAGGTATCTTCTGAAATGAAGCAAGAGAAAGATGGAATTTATGCGCATATCTGCGGCGCGGTGGTTCATCCGGGCGTTTATAAAGCAAAGCCAGAAGCGAGAGTTGTTGACTTTATTGCGCTTGCCGGCGGCTTAACGGAAGATGCAGATGGGGATTATATGAATCAGGCTGAGATTGTTATGGATGGTCAGCGAATCTATATTCCCACAAAGGAAGAAGTTAAGCAATTGGATCTACAGGATTACCTTCAAGGGGATAGCGCCTTAGGAGATGGTAATGCTTTAGAAGATTCTGCAAAGAGCCAAGCGCTGATTAATCTAAATGAAGCATCCGCAGAGGAGTTAATGCAACTACCTGGCATTGGGCAAGCGAAAGCGGACAGTATTATAGCATATCGTAAGCAACATGGAGCATTTCAAACACCGGAAGAATTGATGAATATTCCCGGTATTAAAGAGGGGGTATATAATCAGATTTCTTCCCAAATTACGGTAAACTAATTTAACAATTTTACAGTATTTAACCGAGTATTCGGTGGATTTAGAGATAAATGCAGGAAGAAAATAATAATGAGGTGATGGGATGGCGAAGAGAGTACTTGTAGTAGATGATGAAAAATTAATTGTTAAAGGAATCCGCTTCAGTCTGGAACAGGATGGAATGGAAGTAGATTGCGCTTATGACGGGGAAGAAGCGTTAGAGGCGGCCAAGAAGAAGGAATATGATGTGGTTTTATTAGATGTTATGCTTCCTAAGCTTACCGGGTTTGAAGTTTGTCAGCAGATCCGAGAATTCTCTTCCATGCCTATCATTATGTTAACAGCAAAAGGCGACGATATGGATAAAATTCTTGGTTTGGAATATGGTGCTGATGATTATATCACAAAACCATTTAATATTCTGGAAGTGAAAGCCAGAATTAAAGCTATCATGCGTCGTGCAAGTAAAAACAATTCAGTAAGTGAGTCCAATAATAAAACGCTTACTTTTGGGGCTATGAAGATTGATAGTGACAATAGAAGAGTTTATATCGACGGTAAAGAAGTTAATCTTACAGCAAAAGAGTTCGATTTATTGGAACTATTAATTAATAATCCCAATAAAGTATATAGCCGAGAAAACTTATTGAATATCGTATGGGGCTATGATTATCCCGGAGATGTCAGAACGGTAGATGTACACATTCGTAGACTGCGTGAAAAAATAGAAAGCAATCCGAGTGAACCAAAATATATACATACTAAATGGGGTGTTGGCTATTTTTTCCAAGATCAAGAATAAATTGCGCATGCTTTACAGCATGCGAATGTTAATTTTAATTGCCTTTATTCTCGTCGGTATCGTTCCATTGGCTTTTTTTACCATGGTGTTTGTGAACACCTATGAAGAAAGAGCAATCAATAACCGGATAACAGAAATGGAAAACCGAGGGAAGGTATTATCCAACATGCTTCTTCCTACTGCCTACCTTACAACGGGGCAGATTCCGGAGATAGATTCGGAAATCGCTAGAATAGCGGAGCTTTACGAAGGCAGAATTATGGTGGTTAATAACCAATTGAATATTGTTAAAGATACCTATGCCTTGGAGAATGGTAGATATTTGCTTTCACCGGAAGTGTTGCAAGGCTTTAAAGGCGTAAATAGCAGGATTAATGATCGGGAAAATCAAAGCATAAAGCTTACCTATCCGATTATAGAAGCAGATGCTAACAATAACAACAAAACCGTGAAAGGTGTTATTGTTATGCACTTTTCTTCAAAGGATATCTATACCATTCGCACCAGTTTGGAGCAACGAGCGATTGTATTTTCTCTTACGCTTGCGACTGTCATCTTCGTATGTGCAATCTATTTTTCCGGGAAATTGGTAAAACCGCTAACCTGTATCGTTAACTCCATTGATCAATTTAGTGAAGGCTATCTTGAAGAAGGTTTTTCCATCAAAGGATATAATGAAATTCAAAAAATATCCGATTCTTTCAACCATATGATTTCAAAAATGAAGAAACTGGAAAGTTCGAGACAGGAATTTGTATCGAATGTATCCCATGAATTAAAAACCCCAATTACATCAATTAAGGTATTGGCGGATTCCCTGCTAATGCAGGAGGACACTCCGGTAGAATTGTATCGCGAGTTCTTAACGGATATTACGAAAGAAATTGAGAGGGAAAATAAGATTATTACCGATCTTCTTTCCCTTGTTAAACTTGATAAAAAAGCCGGGGATATGAACATCGCAGGTATCAATATCAATGAACTTTTGGAGCAGATTTTAAAACGTCTTAGTCCGATTGCGAAGCAGAAAAATATTGAGTTGATCTATGAAAGTTTCCGTCCGGTAATTGCAGAAGTGGATGAAGTAAAGCTTTCTTTAGCAGTTACCAATTTAATTGAAAATGCTATTAAATATAACAATGAAGATGGTTGGGTTCGGGTTTCCTTAAATGCGGACCATAAATATTTCTTTATTAAGGTTTCTGATTCAGGGATAGGTATCCCTGAGGAGGCGCAAGACTTTATCTTTGAAAGATTCTATCGTGTCGATAAGGCGAGATCCCGTGAATCCGGTGGTACCGGACTGGGACTTGCAATCACGAAGAGTGTAATCCAGATGCATCGAGGAGCAATTCGTGTTTATAGTAAGGAAGGCGAGGGTACAACTTTTAATGTTCGAATACCTCTAAACTATGTATCGTAAGCTGGTTGAAGGAATAGAATGGTGACAAAATATTGTCATATGTACGAATATGCCGTTCGATATTTGGATGAATTCAGAAAGGCGATTAATTTAATTGGAAAGCATGAAAGGATCAATTATGATGAAGAAAATAGCATTGCATATATTCATGCTAATTGCAATATTGCTTACGTTAATCGGATGTTCCAATAATAAAAAAGATCAGACGGACGTAGGCAATGAAATGAAAATCTATTACATCGATTCGAAATCCTCGCAGTTGGTGACTGAAACTTATACGTTAGAAGCAACGACGGTTAAGCAACAGGTAAGAGATTTGCTTAAGATGCTTCGGCAACCTCCGCAAACAACCCTTTATAAGAATGCAGTTCCGGAAAATATAACCATTAAAAAAATTGATTTTAGTGAAGATGGGCGGTTAACCATCAATTTCGATTCCAATTATAATACCCTTACCGGTATCCCGGAGGTACTTTGCAGGGCTACCATCGTAAAAACGCTTAGTCAAATCGAAGAGGTAGAATACATCGAGTTCTATGTAAATGACCAGCCATTGATTGACACCAATGGCGTTGTTATTGGATTAATGACAGCCAACGATTTTATCGAAAGCATTGAATCAGAGACAAACTATCAGGTATCTCTATATTTTGCGAATGAAGAAGGCAACGGTTTGGTTGAATATAATACAAGTATCAATTACACCGGAACCGGAACCATTGAGGAATTAGTAATTAAGCAATTAATCAACGGGCCTACGGAAGTGGGAATGTATCCGACCATTCCGGAAGGAACAACTCTCCTTAATATTACTACGAAGGAAGGTATCTGCTATGTGGATTTTAATGAAAAATTCCTGGAGAAAATTCCGGTGATTACCAATGAGACTGCAATCTATTCTGTCGTTAATAGCTTGGTAGAATTACCAAATCGAAATATCAACAAAGTGCAGTTCCTTATCAATGGTGAAGTGGTACCAACTTACCGTGAAGGGTTTCCTTTCGATGGATACTTTGAACGTAACCTGACCTTAATAGAGAGTACAAAATAAGTTGTATGAAATCAGAGTAATAAAATTTGCATGAAGATGAGCAATAAAAATCACATGATCACTTCTGGATAAATGATTATTTATTAGGAGGTATTAACTTGATTAAACGTCCTCTAGTCTGGGTGCTGGGGGCATACATCGCAGGGACGCTGTTGGCATGGCATAAAAGTAGTCTTTTCCTAATTATATTGCTGATGCTGGCAGCGTTTTTTACAATTTATCTACTGTTTTTTCAACTACCAAAAAGGTACGTAAACCGCCAAGATGGTTTCCTATGGTTTCTTCCGTTGCTTTTGCTTTTTGGATATTTGGCAATGAGCAGCCAGCTAAAAGAACCTGCAATGAGCCAAGTCTTTGAGGAAGAGACAGATTGCAGGCTTACCGGAATGATAGACCAAGTTGTGAAGAAGTCCTGGGGGTTATGCTTATATGTCAAAAATGTAACAGTTTATCTGTTTGAGGCAGAACCATATTATTGCGAGAATGTCCTAATCAACTGCTCAGATAATCAAACATATCATATCGGTAATGAAATTACCGTCTATGGTCAAATCAAGAAATTCTCTCAGCCTGCCAATCCGGGCCAATTCAATGAAAAATTATACTATCAAACGCAAAATATCGATTATAAAGTAACTGTGGAAGAGATTCGGATTACCAATCACAAGTATTCGCATTTTCGGGAACTTTTGTCCCTTATCAAGCAAAAGCTAATGAATGTTTATCATAGTATTTTACCGGAAAAGGAAGCCGGAACCATCATTGCAATGTTTCTAGGTGAGAAGTATTTACTGGATGAAGAAGTGAATAAACTTTATCAGCAAAATGGCATTTCTCATATCTTATCAATCTCCGGTCTCCATGTTTCCTTACTTGGATTGGCATTCTATAAGATTTTAAAATACTTAAAGGTTCCTTTTATCCCATCCAATATCTTGGCAATTCTATTCCTATACGGTTATGGTATGTTAACAAACTTCAGTGTATCAACGGTACGTTCCATTATTATGATGGCTTTACTTTTGCTATCCGTAATCTTAGGAAAAACCTATGATATGCTTTCTGCCATTTCATTCAGTGCGTTAATCATGCTTTTGGATAATCCCATGCAGATATTCAGCGTTGGTTTCACACTTTCCTATAGTGCTGTTCTTGGCATGGCAGTAATACTTCCTTGCTTGCAAAAAATCTATCCCGCCAAGAATTATTTCGTAAGCGGTTTATATGTTAGTCTCAGTGCGCAGATTGCAACATTGCCATGCATTCTTATGAATTTCTATCAACTTCCTATTTACGGTGTAATCATCAACCTTATGATTCTGCCTTTATCCTCTTTATTGTTAATCTCTGCACTGATAGCCGGAATTGCAGGTTGTATATCGATACCTTTGGGCGTATTCTGCGTAGGAGGAACCAATTACATCTTGCGCTTTTACGAGTGGGTATGCGAAATTGGAGCAAAGGTACCAGGTAATCTGGTAACCATCGGAAAGCCTGACCAACTGCGTATCCTGCTTTATCTAGCATTGGTGCTTTTCTTTATTTGGCATATCCGTCGATTTGGGAAAAAATGCATTGCGTTACTTTTACCTATCGCATTTTTCCTTCTGATACTTCCACAAAGGAATGTTGGTTTAGAAATCACAATGCTTGATGTAGGCCAAGGGGAGGCCATCTTTATGGAAACAGCGAATGGAACGACCTATCTGATTGATGGTGGAAGTTCCGATGTAAAAGGCGTGGGCAAGTATCGGATTCAACCATTCCTACTTTCAAATGGTGTGGACGAAATTGATTATGCGATTGTATCTCATACGGATAGTGATCATATCAGTGGTCTCAAAGAATTAATCAATCTGGGGGAGATCAAGATACACAATTTATTGCTACCATATTTGATGGATGCATATATGGATGCATCCTATGTAGAGCTAGTTTCGTTAGCTTATCGTTCAGGTATCAATGTTCAATACATTCGAGCAGGGAATGCGTTGATTGATGGGAAATTAAGGATGACTTGCTTGCATCCATCCTTAGAATTTGTACCATCTTCTAGCAATAGTTATTCTATGGTACTAAGTGTTACCTATGGCGACTTTGATCTTTTGCTAACCGGTGATCTAGAACAGGATGGGGAGAATATCCTGATGGAGAAATATCCCTATGACTATGATATCTTGCAGGTGGCGCATCATGGCTCTAAGTATTCAACGTCAGAACAATTTCTACGGATTGCTCAGCCGGAGATCGCTTTGATTTCTTGTGGAAAGAATAGCCGATACGGACATCCACACGAAGAATTATTGGAACGTTTGGAAAGAATCGGAGCAGAAGTGAAGATAACGACAATAAGCGGTGCAATTACGATAAAGACGGATGGGAGTAAGGTGGAGGTGTGCGAGTACATCAATAGATAATAAAGAAGGAAGGGAATATCGAATTTCCGGAAATCTATCGTAAGGTAGAATACTAACGTAGTATTGCTAGATAGAATTACAATAATAAAATAGAATTTTAACGAAGTATGATGTAAAATTAATATAGAATTATGAATCAAAAATGGAAGGAATTTATAGTAAAAGAAAGTAGTTATAGCAGTAATTATATGTTTGGGATTATTATCGTTACCAATAAGTAAATCACACTATGTAGGAGGTACATCAATGAGCAAATATGGAATTGCTCTAACGACATTTGAAAATGAAGAGCAGGCAAAGCCTGTAATAGAAGAAATCATCAGGGAGAAATTGGCAGCCTGTGTGCAGGAAATAAAGATAAAAAGTCATTATACATGGAAGGGGGAACTCTGCCATGAGGATGAGGATTTGGTGTTATTCAAAACGAAAAAGGAATTATATCCCGAGTTGGAGAAAAAACTCTTAGAGCTTCATCCATATGAGACAGCAGAAATCTTATTCGTAGATGTAGAAAATGGAAGCGCAGCATATTTCGCGTGGATTGATAAGCAAACAAAAGCTAGGTGAAAAATAGATTTTATTGGAGGAAAGTATGAGAATGGAACATGTCGCAATGTACGTAAATGACTTAGAAGAGGCAAAGAATTTTTTTATCAAGTATTTGAACGCAAAGTCAAATGACGGATACCATAATAAAAATACGAATTTTAAATCATATTTTTTAACCTTTGACGATGGGGCAAGATTGGAAATCATGAAGAAACCAAACATGGTTGTTTCAGATAAAAATTTGACACACTCCGGATTACATCATATTGCTTTTAGTGTTGGAAGCATGGAAAAGGTTGACGAACTTACAGAGCGCCTCAGCAAAGATGGATATCAGGTAGTTAGTGGTCCAAGAATTACTGGCGACGGATATTATGAAAGTTGCATCATTGGCATAGAGGGGAATCTGATTGAGATTACAGTATAGTTCTATTTGGTTTACAAAAACTTAATCATGCAAATCTCTTTAAAATGATTATTGACTTAAAGTATACTTGAAGTATTAAGCTTTGTATCGTGGAACACACATAATATAAAAAGAATAGGAGAATGAAACATGTATCAAGCAAATGTAAAAAGATATGACAGTATGGTTTATAACAGATGCGGTAAATCCGGATTAAAACTTCCGGCAATATCATTAGGCTTATGGCATAATTTTGGTGATGAAAGCAGTTATGCAAATATGAGAGAAATGCTTCTGTCCAGTTTTGACTTAGGAATTACACATTTTGACTTAGCGAATAATTATGGTCCCGGACCGGGGAGTGCAGAACGCAATTTCGGAAAAATATTGGCCGCTGATTTAGCTTCCTATAGAGATGAACTTGTAATCTCAACAAAGGCCGGATACAAAATGTGGGATGGGCCTTATGGAGATTGGGGCTCCAAAAAGTATTTGGTATCTTCGCTGGATCAAAGCTTAAAGCGGATGGGATTAGATTATGTTGATATCTTTTATCATCATAGAATGGACCCGGAAACACCTCTTGAGGAAACGATGGATGCCCTCGCCGGAATCGTAAGATCCGGAAAAGCACTGTATGTGGGACTGTCAAATTATAACCCTGAGAAACTAAAGGAAGCATCCGATATGTTGAGAAAAATGGGAGTACCTTGCTTAATCCATCAACATCGTTATTCCATGCTTGATAGAAAGAATGAGAAATTAATCCCGGTTATTGAGAATGCAGGTATGGGCTCCATTGCTTTCTGCCCTTTAGAACAAGGAATACTTACAGGAAAATATATTAATGGAATTCCTGCCGATTCCCGTGCCGCAGGAAGCAGCGTCTTCCTAAATGAGAATATGATTACCGAGGATGTAATTAATAAAGTAATTCAGCTAAATGAGATCGCTAAGGAAAGAGGACAATCCTTATCGCAGATGGCTCTTGCATGGGCATTGAAGCAAGGTAAACTTACTTCTGTTCTTATTGGAGCAAGTCGTGCAGGGCAGATACTAGAGAATGTGAAGGCACTGGAGAATAGGGACTTCACGGAGGATGAGTTAAGAAGGATAGAAGAAGTTCTTGGATTATGATACATTTTATAGCATTTCTAAAGAACAATTAGATATGATAAACAGATACATAGCAAAATTGAAGATTGAGATGTTGATGCAAAATATCTAATAGTTAAGTATCAGAAAGATAACAAGGTTAACGAAACCTATCATAGTATTTATGATTGGTAATTAGCCATAACAGAAAGGAAGAGTAGAACAATGCCAAATCCCTATTTACCTGACTGGGAGTACATCCCTGACGGAGAACCGAGAGTATTCGGAGACCGAGTATATGTCTATGGTTCCCATGACAGAGTGAATTCAGAAGATTTTTGCGATTATAAATTGAAAGTATGGTCTGCATCTGTGGATGATTTAGATCACTGGACTTGTCATGGAGACTGTTTCCATACCAAAGCGGATAAGAACCATGATAGTGACGCACCTTGGGCAAACAATGCGCTGTTTGCTCCGGATGTTGTTGAAAAGGATGGGAAGTATTATTTATTTGCTTATATTGTCAATGAGCCCGGTTGTGTTGCGGTAAGTGATCGCCCTGAAGGGCCGTTTACATTGCTTGGAAAATATGATGCAACGGCGCAGCTTGAGGATCTTAAGGCACATCCTGAGAAATACCTGAGTGACCCTGATGCACTGGATGATTACCTCATAGATGGCAAGCCCGAGGAACAGGGTACACAATTAGAAATCGCCTGCCGTGATATGCGTGATGCAATTATGATCGATCCGGGCGTGTTGGTGGATGACGATGGCAGAGTGTATGTATATTGTGGATACCTACATTCCTATATGTTCGAATTGGATCCTGCGGATATGCGTACCGTAATTCCCGGAAGTTACAAGAAGGACATAATCCCAAAGAGCGGTGAGTTTGCATTCTTTGAGGCTTGCTCACCGAGAAAAATAGGAAATACTTATTATCTTATATACTCCCCCAGACGTGGTTCGCGTCTTGCTTATGCAACTTCAGATAAACCAACAGGCCCCTTTACTTACAGAGGCTTTATTGTTGACAATGGTATCGATTACCCCGCAGGCAACAATCATGGTTCCGTGTGCAACATAAAGGGACAATGGTATATTTTTTATCACAGGATGACCAATAACACATGCATGTCAAGACGAGCATGTGTTGAGAGAATTGAGTTAAAGGAAGACGGATCGTTCACTTATGCACCAATGACTTCACTGGGTTTTTCAAAGAGTCTGAACCCCTATGAGGAAACCAAGGCCGATCTTGCCTGTGTGCTTAAAGGTAAATGCTTCATTGCAGAGAAGGATATTTTCACACGTCCCATCGTTAACATTTGCTCCGGTGATGTAATTGGATACAGGTATTTTGATTTCGGTGATGATTATTCGGGTACAGGATTAAAGCTTTGTATCGAAATCGAAGGCTCCGGTCAGACGGGCATTCTGCATGTGCATTTGGATGCGGAAGACGGGCCGGAGATTGGACAAGGTGAAATAATAAGGCATAACGGAATCATGGAAATTGAGGTCGGTTGTATCACAGGTGTTCATGCGGTATTCTTTACGATAGAACATGGCCGTGTGGGGTGGATTAAGGATAATTTTGAAGGTCGCGAGTTATGTAAAATCAATCGTTTCCTTTTCTGTAAATAAATTTTACCGATCAGATCGTCGGTCAGATAGGACTGCTGTTGGCATAGGAGTTTGTATGAAATTTAGCTTATCATTTACAATCTTTATTGAAACTTATATAATGGAAACATAGGATTTAGAAAATTTTATAATATAAGATTAATCAACAAATGAAACTGCAGTATGTATGAAAGTAGTAGGATGTATTTTGTAGGGACAATGGGAGATGTAACGCTACTTAATACATTAGCATAAGGAGTTGACAATATGAAATTACTAATTATACGCCATGCTGATCCGGATTACGAGAAAGATTCTCTAACCGAAAAAGGATGGAAAGAAGCAGAACTATTATCAAATAGAATTGCATCCATGGATATCAAGGAATTTTATGTTTCTCCGCTGGGAAGAGCACGTGATACAGCAAGTGTCACATTAAATAAAATGAACCGCACGGCAGAAGTATTGCCTTGGCTTAGAGAATTTCATGCGCCAATATATGATGAGAGATTGGGCAAGGAAAGGATTTGTTGGGATCTGCTGCCGCAAGATTGGACAGGGATTAATGCGTATTATGATAAAGAACTCTGGCACACAGCACCGGTTATGAAAAAGGGTAATGTGATTTTGGAGGCAAATAAGGTATTTGACGGCATTGATAAGATATTAGAAAAACATGGATACCTACGGGAAGGGAATGTCTACCGTGCAATTCATCCCAATAGGGATACCATTGTTTTATTCTGCCATTTTGGTGTGGAATGCGTAATTTTAAGCCACCTTTTAGGCATCTCACCTGTAGTTTTATGGCATGGCTTTTGCGCTTTACCATCCTCGGTAACCACACTTGTAACGGAAGAGCGTAGAAAAGGAATTGCCTATTTTAGAATGAATGGCTTTGGCGATATCTCACATTTATATGCAGCTGGAGAAGAACCCTCTTTCTCAGCCAGATTTTGTGAGACCTATGACAATTTTGATGAACGCCATGATTAATTATGTAAATAACATGATCAATATAGGTAAATAAACCAGTAGTCTTGGAATTAGATTCAAAATACCAGTTAGAAATCTGAAAAGAATGTAGATAAAGATGATGTATCCTATGTTTCAGGGCATTGCTTCAGAAGTATATCATCCCTGAATCAAGTATTATTTGCAATCAATAGAGAATATTGCATCAATGAGAAAAAGGCAGTAAAGATGATAGAAGGCTTTAAATTTAAGCCAAGCAATTATAAGGAAAGGGTCGGGATGATTTTTTCCTTAATTTCAACGGATACAGATAGCACAAGAAAAGGAATAGAGATGCTTCGGGAACTCATCAATGAGGTTGAATACATGAAAAATCGGGGTATAAAGTGAGCGGATACCCCGATTTTTGATTCTGATAATATAAGAGATATTTTAGTTATAAGAGATGCAATAGATATAAGTGATGTAAGAAACTTAAAAATTATGAAATGTAATCATAAGCACCCTTTTCGTTATTGACAAATGATTGTTGGAATAATAAAATGAATATAAATTCAATTCATTATATTAGAGAGGAAAGGTATATGGCACGCACGCAGGAACAGAATGAAAGAATGTCAATGATAACGAGAGAAAAGATTATGGCGGCGGGACTTCGGTTATTTTCTCAAAAGGGATTTTCTATGACAAGCATTAAAGACATCGCACAATCTGCCGGTATCAGTACCGGACTTATTTACCGCCATTTCGCAACGAAGGAGGAGCTGTTTGATAAATTACTGGAGAATGCCATAGAAGAATTGTCAAAGACAAATCATTTTCTTACTACCGATGAATCTCCTGCCCAGACATTTGCTCAATTTACAGCCGGCTTATTAAAAGATATCCTATCGAGCGAAGAATTATCCGATTATTTTCTGCTCATCACTCGCTGCATGTTAGAGGGAACGACGCAACCAATGATGGATGAGTTTAGAAAGGCTGATATATCCCTATTTGAAAATGCAGCAAAGTTAATTGAAAAAGGACAGAAGCTGGGTGAGTTCAAACAAGGTGATCCATTGAAATTATCACTGCTGTATTTTTCAGTAATCCAGGGAATTGCTAATATGAAGTTATTTATGGGAGATCAGTATGTCGCTCCTGAGGTTGAAGATATCATGGATTTTTTATTAAAAACAACGAATTAAGTATGAGATTTATTCTATAACATATCATATTAGATTTTTATAGCATTTGGATGGAGGATGAGAGTATGAAAGAAAATGGAATTCATATCAAGCGCATGGCTGACTACGATACTGACGTTCGTTATGAAGTAGCGAATGTGTTTGTGGACGGATATTTTAAAGATTTATCATTTTTTACAAAGGATAGGGAGCAGTTGAAAACCACCTTTATGAATACATTTTCCGCAGATGTTTTTTACCTAGCTGAAATGGATGGAAAGATCGTAGGAATACTTGCTTGTGCTAATAATCAACATCGTGCCATGCATATAGATAAAGCTACGATGAAAAAAGGTCTCGGGTTTATAAAGGGAAATTTGGCATATCATCTGCTAAAGAAAGAATTCAATACCCCATTAACCTATCCGGAAGATACAACGTACATTGAATGTGTCGCAACAAGTGAGTCGGCTCGTGGTAAAGGAGTGTGTACCGAACTGTTTCTGTATGTAATGGAGAATCTGCCATATCGGAAATTCATCCTGGAGGTAGCTGATACGAACCAAGGCGCATACAGATTATATAGGAAACTGGGCTTTTCTGAATTTGAACAAAAGAATGAAAGGTTCGCTAAAATCAAAGGATTGAATCAAAGAATTTATATGCAGTGGAGTAAAGAACTAAAATCTATTTAAGGAGGACATATTTGTGTGTTATAATGAATGAATGTAATCCATAGCATAGATAAAGTTAGATTACCATTGAGAAATTATTTTGTGGGGAAGATAAGATGATAAGAAATGTTAGTCTAAGTGAAATATCAGATGGTAAATTCTATGACCTCAACGATATGGTAAAAGTTGATTGTAATGGCTGTCAGGGCTGCCATGCCTGCTGTCAGGGAATGGGACATTCCATTGTTCTGGATCCTTGGGATGTGTTTCAACTAACCATAGGGTTAAGTCAGTCTTTTCAGGAATTATTAAAAAATAGTGTTGATCTAAATGTGGTAGATGGTATTATCTTACCTAATCTTAAAATGCAAGGGGAAGCAGAGCGTTGTATCTACCTTAATGGTGAAGGCAGATGCAGTATCCATGCTTTTCGTCCGGGAATATGCAGACTATTTCCCCTGGGGAGATATTGGGATCAAAATACTTTTTGGTATATTCACCAGATTCATGAGTGTAACTACCCCAATAAGACCAAAATCAAGGTCCAAAAATGGATCGATACGCCTGATATTAAGAACTATCATCAGTTTGTAATTGATTGGCATTCTTTACAGAAGGATATCCAATCCCTAATTCAAAGCGCAAAGGATGATAAATTGATTAAGGACATTAACATGTTTTTACTCAATACCTTCTATGTGGAAGCTTATAATCATCAAATCGACTTTTATGAGCAATTCCATGCTCGTCTAATTAAGATGAGAAAGTTACTGTCCGTTCTAAAAACAATGGTAACAGATTAAAAAAGGAGCGATCATTATTAAAGCAGGTAAGCGTGGATTTGCTCCAACGGATACCAAAGAATTTCATACAGAAAGTTTAGACCTATCTTTTTCTTTACAAAAATGATATTTAGCCTATAATTATATATGAAATTCCTGTTTTTACATGATAGATATATAATGAACATTTTACGAAAATTTTGATAGAATATGTGTAATAGGTAATGTAAGCTTGCAGAAGTTTTAGAAAACTTAATAGGAGGTCATTCTATGTACCTTGATCAATTGTTAGAAAAATTAGAATATACTTGTCTACAGGGCGATGTGCATACCCCGGTTACGGAATTGATTTATGATTCCAGAAAAGCTACCAAAGATTGTGTATTTGTCTGTATCTGTGGAGCCATATCGGATGGACATAAATACATACCGGATGTCATCGAGAAAGGCGCGGCAGCGATTGTTGTAGAAAAGGATGTAACGGTAGAATCCGATGTAATCATAATTAAAGTGGATAATACAAGGAAAGCCTTGGCATATATGGCTGCGGCTTATTTCGGTTATCCGGCTGAAAAATTAAAGACAATCGGAGTAACCGGTACCAAAGGAAAAACAACAACAACCTATATGATAAGATCGATTCTGGAGCAGAACGGTATTAAAACCGGTTTGATCGGTACGATTGAAACCATTGTCGGAGATAAATCGACCCCGGCAAGTAATACAACACCGGAGTCCTATACGGTACAAGAGACATTTGCGGAAATGGTGAAAGCAGGCTGTCAGTGCGTTGTTATGGAAGTGTCATCCCAAGGGCTGATGCTTAACCGTGTGGATGGATTTACCTTTGATTACGGTATTTTTACAAATATTGAACCGGATCATATTGGAGAACATGAGCATAAAGATTTTGATGATTATTTATCCTGTAAGAGCAAGTTATTTGGCCAATGTAAAATCGGTATCATTAATATAGATGATTCCCATGCGGATGAGATCCTTAAGGGACATACCTGTAAGGTAGAAACCTTTGGTTTCTCGGAAAAAGCGGACCTTCGTGCCGTCGATGTGAGATTGGAGAAGAAACCGGGCTTCCTTGGTGTGGCTTATCGTCTGAAGGGCTTAATGGAGTTCGATGTAGAAATCGATATTCCGGGTAAATTCAGTGTCTATAATTCTCTCTGTGCGATTGCCCTCTGCAGACATTTCGGGGTAAAGGAAGAGGCAATTAAAAAATCCCTTCGTGAGGTTAAGGTACGGGGAAGAGTGGAACTGATTCCGATCTCGGATAAGTTTACTTTAATGATTGATTATGCGCATAATGCCATGAGCTTGGAGAGTTTGCTAACCACATTAAAGGAGTATCAACCGAAACGACTGGTTTGCCTGTTTGGATGCGGCGGCAACCGAGCTAAGAGCAGAAGATATGAGATGGGAGAGGTATCCTCAAGACTTGCTGACTTGACGGTTGTAACTTCAGATAATCCGAGATTTGAAGAACCGGAGGATATCATTAACGATATCCTTGTCGGGGTAAAAAGAGGACCTGGAAAATATGTTACCATCATCGACCGTAAGGAAGCAATCAAATACTGTATTGATAATGCCGAAGAAGGCGATGTCATTGTGCTGGCAGGGAAAGGCCATGAGGATTATCAGGAAATCCGTGGCGTAAAGTATCACATGGATGAACGTGAACTGATACAGGATATTTTAGCAGGTAGATAGTAGTATCTCGATAATTTAAATAAAGCAAGAAATTCTCACAGGAAGCTGTAAAAACAGAGACGGTTTTTTTGTTAGAAGCTACCGTTGTTTACTTTGCATTTCCATCAAAACTATCGTTTTATTTATGTGAAACGTGCATGGATGAAACGAATGGTTAGGTGGCAAATGTACTTCGGTAGCTTTCATTCATGTCAAAGGAGGCCAAAATGTCTGAGCGTACTTATGCTGATATTATTATAGATATATCAAATGAAAACTTGGATAAGACATATCAGTATTCGATACCGGAGCAATTCCAAACGCAGGCGAAGATTGGTGCTCCTGTTGTAGTATCCTTTGGCAAAGGAAACAGACAAATCAATGGGTATATTGTTGGGTTGTCCAAGGAACCCAAATTGGAGGAAAGTAAGATTAAACCCATTACGAAAGTGATTGAAGGGGCACCTGTTATCGAAAGTCATCTAATCTATCTCGCTTATTGGATTAAGGAGAACTTTGGAGGGACGATGAACGATGCGCTAAAGACGGTAATTCCCGTCAGACAAGCGGTGAAGCAAAAGGAAGAAAAAAGCGTTTCCCTTGCCGTTGATATTGCGCAGGCAAAGCTTCTTTATTATGAATATCAACGAAAGAATAATAAGGCGAGAGTTCGCCTCCTTGAGGCACTGATCAAAGAGCAAACATTAGACTATGATGACGTTACGAAAAAGTTAAAAATATCCGGAGAAACCCTAAAGGGATTGGAGAAACTAGGTATTACAAAAACGGTTTCGAAGCAGATTTACCGAAATCCGATAAAAAAACAGGAGCAAAACTATCAACCGGTGATTTTAAATGAGGAACAAGCGTTTATTGCTGAGCAAATAGCGAGGGAGTATCGTGAGGGCAAACGTTCCACTTACCTGATTCATGGTATTACGGGTAGCGGCAAGACGGAAGTATATATGGAAGTTATTGCAAATGTAATTGCAATGGGTAAACAGGTAATTCTTTTAATACCGGAGATTGCTCTGACATATCAAACGGTACGGCGATTCTATCAAAGATTTGGTGATCGGATTAGTATTCTTAATTCCAGAATGTCGCAGGGCGAGCGTTACGATCAAAGTCTACGTGCTAAAAAAGGGGAGGTTGATCTCGTGATTGGTCCTCGCTCTGCGCTGTTTACTCCATTTCAAAACCTTGGATTAATCATTATTGATGAAGAGCATGAGACCAGTTATAAGAGTGAGACCACACCAAAGTATCATGCGGTGGATGTGGCTATCAAAAGGGCAGAACTGACGAATGCTTCCGTCATCCTGGGTTCAGCGACACCTTCCCTGGAATCCTATTATCGTGCAATGTCCGGGGAATATACTTTGTTTACTTTGACGAAACGTGCGAAAGAAGCCATTCTACCGAAGGTATGGGTAGTAGATCTAAGGGAAGAATTAAGAAAGAAGAATAAGTCCATATTTAGTGAAAAACTTAAGGAATTAATTGCAGACCGTTTGGCAAAGAATGAACAGGTTATGCTATTCTTAAACCGAAGAGGCTATGCAGGTTTCGTATCTTGCCGAAGCTGCGGTCATGTTATGAAATGCCCGCATTGCGATATTTCTTTAACTACGCATAATAACCGTAAAATTGTATGCCACTACTGCGGTTATGAGGAGCCCCATCCTTCCCTATGTCCTGCCTGTGGTTCCAGATACATTGCCGCTTTTGGAACAGGGACGCAGAAAGTAGAAGAGTTTGTAAAACGGGAGTTTCCTGAGGCGCGGGTGCTTCGCATGGACACGGATACAACAAAGAAAAAAGATAGTTATAGTGAAATATTATCCGCATTTGCCGCTCATCAGGCCGATATTCTTGTGGGAACGCAAATGATCGTCAAAGGTCATGATTTTCCGCTTGTAACCTTAGTAGGAATTATTGCAGCCGATCTTTCGCTTCATGTCGGAGATTTTCGCGCCAGCGAGAGAACATTTCAGTTGCTTTGTCAGGCGGCCGGCCGGGCAGGAAGAGATACACTACCCGGGGAAGTGGTTATTCAGACATATCATCCGGAGCATTACAGCATTACTACGGCAGCGGATGGCAATTATCAAGCATTTTATGAACAGGAAATGATCTACCGAAGCATGATGCAATATCCTCCGGCTGCTCATATATTATTAGTGTTAATCATATCGAAATCTGAGGAAAGGGCAGAAGAAGCCTCCATTCATTTGGGCGAGGCAATAAAAGAAATGGTTAACGACCAACAATTAAACGTACAAATCATTGGCCCTGCAGCGGCTAGCTTGGCCAAAGCGAATGACTATTATCGTCGTGTGATCTATTTAAAAAACGAGAATTATTGTACCTTAGTCGGAATTAAAAATAATCTGGAAGGTTACCTTAGCCACTCGAAGCTATTTCCTGACTGCAGTGTTCAATTTGACTTTGATCCTATGAGCAGCTATTAAATAATTAATAGTCAGCCCTGATATATCACTTTTCACAGGGATTTATTAGTAGTGATTAAAATTTGCTAAACAAAATATTACATTTTCGTTACTATGTTGATAAAAACATTCCCAATATGATATTATTCATGATAAGCAGATTAGTCAAATCGAATAGGAGTGGTTACCGAGCTTGCTCAAGTAAACACTCATGATCGATTTGATAAGTGTAACGTGAGCGAGAAAGCGAAACTTTCGAGCTTCTAATCTGCTTAAGCAGCATAAATCGAGTAGGAGGATTTACCGAGCTTGTAAATCTCAATTATATATCTATATAGAAAGGAAGTGCTGTATGGCAATTCGTAATATTCGTAAAATCGGAGATAGCGTCTTAAATAAGGTAAGTAAAGAGGTTAAAGTGGTTGATGAGAAATTAAACGTTCTCATTGATGATATGATTGAAACCATGTATGAAGCGGAAGGCGTTGGATTAGCTGCACCGCAGGTAGGAGTCTTAAAGCGCCTTGTGGTAATCGACGTATCAGAGGAGGGAAATGATCCTATCGTTCTTATTAATCCTGTGATTTTGGAAGCAGAAGGGGAGCAGACGGGTGATGAAGGATGCCTCAGTGTTCCCGGTAAAGTTGGTACGGTTACCAGACCAAATTATGTGAAAGTAAAAGCATATGACAGAAACATGAAAGAATTTATAATAGAAGGAACCGAATTACTTGCACGCGCTTTGAGTCACGAGATTGATCATCTTGACGGTAAATTATATGTGGATAAAGTAATCGGTGAACTCCGTAGTGTTACGGAACCGGAGGAATAATAAGCAAGCATGTAATATAAAGCACACAAGTTATGAGATGGAGATGTTGTTCTTATGAAAATATTATTTATGGGTACACCGGATTTTGCAGCATATATATTGAAACGATTAATCGAAGCCGGTCATGAAATCATTGGTGTTGTTACGCAACCGGATAAGGAAAAGGGTAGAGGCAAAGCGCTGAGCTTTCCACCGGTTAAGGAGATGGCATTGGAACATCGCCTTAGTATCTACCAACCATTTAAGGTGAAGGACCCTGAATTTATTCAACTGGTTAGAGAATTAGAGCCGGAAGTTATTGTTGTGGCGGCTTTTGGCCAGATATTACCAAAGGATTTATTGGATATTCCTCCTTACGGGTGTATCAATGTCCATGCGTCCCTACTTCCAAAGTATCGGGGAGCCGCTCCGATTCAATATTCGATTATGGATGGCGAGGAAGAAACCGGTATCACCATTATGTATATGGATGTTGGATTGGATACAGGAGATATCATACTACAAGCCAAAACCCCAATTTCATCGGAGGAGACCGGGGGTAGCCTGCATGATAAGCTGGCTGTGTTAGGTGCGGATTTATTAATCCAAGCATTAGATGATATCAAGGATGGAAAAGCAACGAGAACACCGCAGGATGACTCGAAAGCTACCTATGTAAAGGTATTAACCAAGGATATGGGGAATATTGATTTTTCAAAATCAGCGGTTCAAATTGAACGCTTAATCCGAGGTCTTAACCCATGGCCGAGTGCTTTCACAAGATTGGATGGAAAGACCCTAAAAATTTGGAAAGCAAAGATCGAAAGTACGGATAAGCAAGCAAAACCTGGTGAAATTATAGAGGTTCGTAAAGATGCTATTGTAGTCATGACAGGGCAGGATGCTCTTTCTATTACGGAACTTCAGCTGGAGGGCAAGAAGCGTATGCCCACGGATGCATTTCTTAGAGGTTATTCTGTTACCGTTGGTATGCAGTTAGGTTAACCGGTATCGTGAGTGATTCGTTATGAATCCTACATGATAAATTAGGAGTGAATAATGATGAATTCGGATATCAAATTATACCTATTTTTACTTTTATAAGAGACTAGATGAATTGGAAATCCAATTCACTTGCTATGAAATAAGATGAATTGACTGGCAAAACCACATCCAATATAGGGCTTGCAAGTCAATTCATATTGTTTTAAAAGAGACACGATAAAATTGGAATAAATAGCTAAATATGGTATAAAATAGATATAAATAGATTTGTCCAAATAAAAAGGGATAGGAAACCGAGAATAGAATATTCTAAGCATAGATATCAATTTTATAAATGGAAATGTTTAAGTAAGAATTACGAGATGATTTTTGAAAGAAGGGAATGCTATGTGGCCGTATTATGGTTATTATTTTGATCCAACGTATATTTTAGTTGTAATCGGTGTTATTTTAAGCATTGCAGCATCAGCAAGAGTGAAAACTACCTTTTCGAAGTATTCCAGGATACGGAGTTTGTCCGGTATGACTGGTGCACAGGCAGCAGAAAGAATTCTACGTTCTTCCGGCATTTATGATGTTCGAATTGAGAGAGTATCCGGACAACTGAGCGATCATTATGATCCTCGCACGAAGGTGCTTCGTTTATCCGATAGCGTCTATGGACAAAGTTCCGTAGCGGCTATTGGCGTAGCAGCCCATGAATGCGGTCATGCAATTCAGCATGAAAGAGCATTTATTCCTTTAAAACTACGAGGTTTATTGGTTCCGGTTGCTAATTTTGGCGCTTCCATAGCCTGGCCGTTGATACTGATTGGATTGCTATTTGCCAATTCCCAGTTTCTGATTGATTTAGGAATTATTTTATTTTCCCTGGCTGTTGCATTTCATCTGGTTACTCTTCCGGTTGAGTTTGATGCTTCCAGAAGAGCAATTGCACGTCTTGGGGAAACCGGTATCCTTACCGGAGAGGAAATTAAGCATACGAGGAAAGTTCTCAATGCTGCTGCATTAACCTATGTGGCAGGTGCTGCTGCAGCAATTCTGCAATTGCTCCGTTTAATTATCCTATTTGGCGGAGGAAGAGACCGTGACTGATAATACGAAAGATCATAGTCGCCGTAAGGGTGAGCAAAATATTAATGCCAGAGAAATCGTTCTGGATATGCTATTGGAAATTATCGAGAATGGAAAGTTTAGCCATACGGTTATGAACCAAACTTTAAATCGCTATCAGTATCTGGATAAGCAAGAGCGGGCTTTTATAAGCAGGCTTTGTACGGGAACTGTGGAACGATACTTAACCCTGGATTATCGCATTAATCAGGTTGCATCCTTACCCGTGAAAAAGATGAAACCATTGATTCGAAATCTATTAAGGTTAAGCGTTTATCAAATTATGTATATGGAGCAAATTCCGGATTCAGCAGTATGTAATGAAGCTGTAAAACTGGCCAAAAAAAGAGGATTTGCCAAGTTATCCGGATTTGTAAATGCGGTTCTTCGCTCGATTATACGTACGAATGATACATTTACGCTTCCGAATCGGGAGAAAAATCCGGCACATTATTTGGAGATCGCCTACTCAGTTCCACAATGGCTTGTACAAGAATTAATAAGTCAGTATGGTTTGGAGCAAGTGGAAGCAATGTTATCCGCATCCATGACCAAGAAGAGGACATCCATCCGCTGCAATCGTAAGAAAATATCCCCGGAGCGGTTAAAGCAGCAGCTAATTCAGGAAGGCGTTACGGTGGAGGAAAGCGAATATCTGGATTATGCTTTCTATATAGAAGGTTACGATTATTTAGAGAAATTGAACGCTTTTCAGAAAGGCTATTTTACCGTGCAGGATGTCAGCTCCCAATTGGTATGCCAGATAGCAGGGATTAAGGAAAATGATTTTGTCGTGGATGTCTGCGCCGCACCCGGAGGGAAATCCCTACATGCCGCAGAAACTGCAAAATTGGTATCTGCCAGGGATTTAACGGAATATAAAGTACTTTTAATTGAAGAAAATAAGAAGCGATTAGGTATTACCAATGTGGAAACCCTATGCTGGAATGCTACCGAATTAGATCCCAATATTATAGGAAAAGCAGATGTCGTAATTGCGGATCTGCCCTGTAGCGGACTGGGGATTTTAGGTAAAAAACCTGACATTAAATACAAGTTGACACAAAACCAACAAAAAGATTTGGTAGAATTACAAAGAAAAATATTACGTACTGTCAAAGACTATGTAAAACAAGGCGGTACATTAATTTTTAGCACATGTACTGTGAATAAGGAAGAAAATATAAGGAATCGAGAATGGTTTCTTCGGAATTTTGATTTTGAATCCGAAAGCTTGGATCCGTTTTTACCGAGGCAATTACAGGATACGAATACGAAGAATGGATATATACAGTTGATTCAAGGGGTTCATGATACCGATGGATTTTTCATAGCAAAGATGCGAAGAAAATAGGATTTGACAGAATATCAAGATATATTATATGATATTATAGTTTTTTAGCAGAGAAATAGGCAAAGTTGCCAATTGCTATAAGAAACTGTTGAACATGCGTTATGTATAGAATAGGAAATGGATATGAATAATCTCGATTTGAAATCACTTACTTTAGAGGAAATGACGGAGATACTAAAAGCACTTGGGCAGCCTGCCTTTCGGGCAAAGCAGATATTTGAATGGCTCCATTGCAAGCTGGTTACAAGCTATGATGCAATGACGAACTTACCCATTAGCTTAAGAGAAACTTTAAATGAGAAGTATCCGATTACCGTTTTGGAGGAAGTGAATTCCCTTCGTTCTGCCAATGATGAAACCATTAAGTATTTATTTCGTCTAAAGGATAACAGGGTAATTGAAAGTGTTTTGATGAGGTATCATTATGGAAACAGTGTATGCATTTCCTCTCAAGTCGGATGTCGGATGGGTTGTAAATTCTGTGCTTCCACCATTGGAGGCAAGGAACGGGATCTCCTTCCTTCGGAGATGTTAGAGCAGATCTATCGGATACAGACGTTGTCTGGGCAGCGAGTATCTCATTTGGTCGTTATGGGAACAGGAGAGCCGTTTGATAATTACGACAACCTGATGCGATTCTTAAGGCTTTTAACTGATCCGAACGGACTGAATTTAAGCGCCAGAAATATTACGGTATCCACTTGCGGTATCCCGGATCGGATACGTGCATTTGCAGAGGAAGGAATGCCAATAACCTTAGCACTTTCCCTTCATGCTCCCAATAATGAAGTTCGTAAGCAATTGATGCCCGTAGCTACACAATACGACTTGGAGGAAGTGCTTAATGCTTTTCGGTACTATTATGACAGAACTGGTCGAAGACTTACTTTTGAGTATAGCATGGTTGAAGGGGTCAATGATGAAGAGGAGCATGCAAAGGAGCTTGCGAAGCGAATAAAAGGCCTGAATTGCCATGTAAACCTGATTCCTGTTAATCCGATAAAAGAACGCAATTTCCGTCAATCGGAGAGCAAAAGAATTCAGAATTTCAAAAATATACTTGAAAAAAATAGAATTAATGTTACTATTAGAAGAGAAATGGGCGCAGATATTAACGCCGCTTGTGGACAACTAAGGAAGCGTTATTTGGATCAGAGTTTAACTTAGGTTGTCAAAAACTAGGAGGTGCAGACTTGCAAGCATTTTCGATAACTGATATTGGAGAAAGGCGAAGGGTAAACCAGGACTATGTCTTCTGTGAGCAAAATCCGGTTGGCAGTTTACCGAATTTGTTTATCGTCGCAGATGGAATGGGCGGACATAATGCTGGTGATTATGCTTCAAGATTCTGTGTTGAATATTTTACACAAAAGATAAGAACGAGTGAAAACTCTTCCCCGATTGCTTTGATTGAAGCTGCAATTAAAGAAACCAATGAAAACCTAAGAAGCAAAGCGAAGGAAAAGAGCGAATTAGAAGGTATGGGTACAACTTTTGTTGTTGCTACCATATTTGATAAAACCATGTATGTAGCCAATATTGGCGACAGCAGACTCTATGTGATTGGTAAAGAGATGAAGCAAATAACGGAAGATCACAGTTTGGTTGAAGTGATGGTAAAAACCGGTGAATTAAATCGGGATCAAGCAAAAAGCCATCCGAATAAGAACATAATTACAAGAGCACTTGGTGCTAACGATACCGTCGAACCGGATTTCTTTGAAGTGAGCCTGGAGGATGGGGATATTATCCTTATGTGCTCCGATGGTTTAACCAATATGTTAGATGATGACGTGATCGAAAAGATTGTTAAAGAGAACGATAATCCGGAAATAGCAGCGGAAACTCTTGTTAGAGAAGCAAATCAAAACGGTGGGAAAGACAATATAGCAATTATTATTATTAAAGTATGAAGAAGAGGTGAGGAACATGTTAAAATCCGGTATGATTATCAGTGATCGGTATGAAATAGTTGATAAAGTAGGTTCAGGCGGTATGGCGGATGTTTATAAAGCAAAAGACCAGAGACTGAACCGTTTTGTCGCTATTAAGATTTTAAAACCGGAGTATTCTAGTGATAAAAGCTTTGTCAATAAATTTAGAGGAGAAGCGCAATCTGCAGCTGGGCTATCCCACCCGAATATTGTGAATGTCTATGATGTTGGCGATGACCATGGCCTTCATTATATCGTAATGGAATTAGTAGAAGGGATTACGCTGAAAAGATTTATAGAGAAAAAGGGTAAGCTTGATATTAAGGAAGCAGTTGGTATTGCTATACAAATCGCACAAGGTATGGAAGCTGCCCACAATAATAATATCATTCATAGAGATATCAAACCTCAGAATATTATTATTTCCAGGGAGGGCAAGGTAAAAGTTACGGATTTTGGAATTGCAAAGGCTTCAAATTCCAATACCATAACTTCCAATGCCATGGGATCTGTTCATTATCTTTCTCCTGAACAAGCCAGAGGAGGATATAGTGATGAGAAGAGCGACATATATTCCCTGGGTGTAACACTTTACGAAATGCTATCCGGTAAAGTACCATTTGCTGGTGATAATACCGTGTCTGTTGCACTTCTTCATATTCAAGGCGAGGCTATGCCTCTTCGTGAATTGGATCCGGAAATTCCAGTTAGTTTAGATAAAATTGTCCAAAAATGTATGCAAAAGAGACCGGAGAGAAGATATCATTCTGCTTCGGAATTGATTGCTGACCTTAAGAAAGCAATCACGCATCCTGATGGAGACTTTGTTCAGATACCGGCATTTGTTGCGAATGATTCACCTACGATTAACATATCAGATGATTTGGGCAGAATTAAGAATGGTACTTATCATGATGAGGAAAACTATGAGCAAAAAGCCGGATACATGAATAACCATACTGATGATGAAGACGACGAAGAGGATGGTTTAGACAGTGTTGATACAAAAATGGATAAATTCGTAGTAGCTGGAAGTATTATTACGATTGTGATATTAGCTTTAGCAATTACTTTTATCGTGCTGTGGTTTGTATTTCCGAAAAAGGACAAGACACCAAATACGCCTAATACGAATTTAACCATTACTCCAGAACCTACATTAACGCCTACACCAACCACAGAACCAAGCGTGGAGACCTTTATTGTTCCAAGTGTTGTTGGCTTAACCAAAGAAGATGCGGAAATTCTGATAAAGACGAAATATGAAAATGCGATTATTCTATATACGGAAGATTATTCTGATGACTATGAGGCTGGCTATGTAGCTGACCAATATCCACAGGCGAATACGGAATATCCGGTTACATCTGAAGTGAAACTCACGATCAGTATTGGTAAAAAATCAATAGAAATACCGGATGTTTATGGACTTTTAGAAGAGCAAGCCGTGAAGAAATTAACGGATGACGATTATGGTTTCGCTGTAGAGAAGGAATATGTGGCAAATAATTCTGTTGCAGAAGGCTATGTCATTGAGACAAAGCCAGAGAGAGGTACTGTTGTAAATAAAGGGGATAAGGTTACAGTTGTAGTAAGTACCGGACCTGAAAATAAGCAAGTAGCGGTTCCGAATTTATTAGGTTTGACGAAAGAAGCAGCCAGACAGAAACTTACTGAGGTTGGTCTCGTTCTTGGTAATATTACGGAGGAAAGCTCTGAGATTTATCCGGCAGGACAGATAACATACCAAAGTAATACTGCAAATCAAATGGTAGATCCGGGAACACAAATTGATGTTATTATTAGTACCGGACCAAGCAGAAACGGTGGCAATGAACCCGGTGGTGAAGTACGCTACGTTGGTGAAGTTTACATTGATGTAAATCCATTTGATTATATTGATGATAGTGAAGCGGAAATTGTTCTGGAAATGGAACAGGATGGTTGGGTAACAACCATTATGGAAGAAGTACGTTCCAGTGATGAATTTCCATTTACGCTCACAGGTATTGAAGGAGACAGTGATTCTCCGGGAATTGTCGTTATGTATGTAGATGGCGTACAATTCAAGATGCCTGGCGAGAATGAACCGAAGACATGGATTGTGAGATTTGAGGCTGTGGAGGAATAGTTTGAAAGGTAAGATTATCAAAGGTATCGCAGGTTTTTACTATGTTCATACACCAGAGAATGGCTTACTATATGAATGCAAGGCCAAAGGTATCTTTCGCAAACAGAATGTGAAACCATTAGTAGGTGATGATGTAGAAATTAATACCGATAATCAACCGGAAGGGAAAGGAGTTATCACTGCTATCCTTCCGAGAAAGAATGCATTAATTCGACCTGCTGTTGCAAACGTAGATCAGGCTTTGGTTTTGTTTGCTGCAGCAGAGCCTGATCCAAATTTGAATTTGCTGGATCGCTTCTTGGTCATGATGCAGAAACAAAGGGTACCGACTTACATTTGTTTCAATAAGAAGGATATTGTTACGAATAAGGAGATTTCAACCCTGAAAGACATCTATCAGAGCTGTGGTTATGAAGTGTTTACAACCAGTGTAATCAATCAGGATGGAATCTCAGATATCTATCGATTTTTACAAGGAAAGACGACAGTACTTGCCGGCCCTTCCGGTGTTGGCAAGTCTTCCTTGATAAATGAGATTGTACCGGATGCGATGATGGAAACCGGCAAGGTCAGTGAGAAAATCAAGCGAGGCAGGCATACAACAAGACATTCGGAATTGATTAATGTTGAGCAGGACACCTATATTATGGACACGCCTGGGTTTAGTTCTCTCTATATCAATGAAATCGAAACGGATGAAATTAAAAATTATTATATAGAATTTCTGAAATATGAAAACAATTGCAGATTTATCGGATGCTTGCATTTGAATGAACCGGGATGCGCTGTGAAAGAGGCATTGGAAGCAGGTAAGATCAGTAAACAACGGTATGAGAATTATAAACTTTTATATGAGGAATTAAAAAATCAAAGAAAATATTGAATATATTAGGATTTCGTGACAGGGGTTCAGTAAACTGCGTACAAAGGTACCAGGATAACGGTCTAATCAATCGATTGCTCTTGACACGAAATCCTAATCTGTTATGATAAGATTAAACATGCACAAATGTTAACATTATTGGAAAGAAAGTGGGAATTACATGATTAAGTTAGCTCCATCAATGCTTGCGGCGGATTTTAACCGTTTAGGTGAGCAGATTGGCATAATAGAGGAGGCAGGTGCAGAGTACCTTCATATTGATGTTATGGATGGACATTTTGTGCCAAGCATCAGCTTTGGTATGCCGGTAATTGCATCCATACGTAAGAATACAAAACTTATTTTTGATGTTCATCTTATGGTGGACGAGCCAATCCGCTATCTTGAGGATTTTAAACAGGCTGGAGCGGACATTATTACTGTCCATGCGGAGTGCTGTAAACACTTGAATCGTACAATAGCAAAGATTAAGGAACTTGGATGTAAAGCAGGTGTTGCTTTAAATCCCTCCACACCATTACATGTACTGGAATACGTTCTTAATGATTTGGATATGGTTCTGATTATGAGTGTGAATCCTGGCTTTGGGGGACAGGTTTTTATACCTAACTCATTACGTAAGATTAAGCAATTAAGAGATATGGTAACTAAAGCTGGAGCAAATATTGACATCGAAGTGGATGGAGGTATCAATGCAGCGAATGTTACTGAAATAATGGAAGCTGGTGCCAATGTAATCGTTGCAGGAACTGCTGTATTTAAAGGAAATATCAAAGAGAATATAGCGGAATTTAAAGAAAAGTTCTCTGCATATCATGCGTAAAGATAAGCGTAAGGAATGTAGTAGTGATATGGAAAATAGGGTATTAATAATCACTGGCGGTAATGTAGATGAGACATTTTTAAAAAGATATCGAAACGTTCATCCATATTCGGAGATAATTGCTGTAGATCATGGACTCGTGACAGCGGATCGTTTAAATCTTCCACTGAATGTTATCGTGGGGGATTTTGATTCTGTTTCGGAGAATATTTTACGAAAATATCAAAATAGTAATGTTCAGATAGCGACATTTCCGACAGAGAAAGATAAGACGGATACCGAGATTGCAATTGAAATAGCACTATCGCACAATGCGGATGCGATTGATCTGATAGGAGCAACCGGAAGCAGATTGGATCATACATTAGCTAATCTGCACCTGCTTTTACATCCATTAGAAAAACAGGTCAATGCTTGCATCTTGGATGCGCATAATAAAGTCTACCTTAAGAAAGATAGTTTTCTGATACGTAAAAGCGAGCAATATGGAGAATATGTATCATTTCTCCCCTTTCATGGTGATGTATTCGGGCTGACTTTGGAAGGATTTAAATACCCTTTGCAGGGAGTGCATTTGACAGCCGGTGAAAGTTTATGTATCAGCAATGAAATAATTGAGGAAGAAGCAAAAGTTATTTTTGATAAAGGGATTCTTGTGGTGTTTGAAACCAGGGATTGAAAGACATTTGATCATGATGATTTAAAATAGAATGAATATTGTGCTAAATAGGAAGGAAGAAAACAAATGAAGCTTGGAATTGTAGGTTTACCAAACGTAGGAAAGAGTACGTTATTTAATTCATTAACTAAGGCAGGTGCGGAATCAGCCAATTATCCATTCTGTACGATTGATCCGAATATCGGAATAGTTCCGGTTCCGGATGAAAGACTGAATGTATTAGGTGAAATGTATAAGTCAGAAAAGATTATACCGGCAACGATTGAATTTGTTGATATCGCAGGATTGGTAAAGGGTGCTTCCAAGGGAGAAGGTCTTGGTAACCAATTCCTATCCAATATCAGGGAAGTGGATGCCATTGTACATGTCGTTCGTTGCTTCGATGATACCAATATTATCCACGTGGATGGATCTGTTGATCCTGCCCGTGATATTGAGACAATTAACCTTGAGCTAATTTTCTCTGATTTGGAGATTTTAGAGAGAAGAATAGCAAAAACGACGAAGATAGCAAAGGCTGACAAATCCGCTGAAAAAGAGCTAACTATGCTAACTCGATTAAAAACTCATATGGAAGAAGGCAAAATAGCAAGAAGCTTCCAGACAGAAGACGAGGAAGAATTAGACCTTTTAGGCACCTTGAATCTTTTAACGGCAAAACCGGTAATCTATGCGGCCAATGTTAAGGAAGAGGATTTAGCGGATGATGGAGCAAATAATGATTACGTGAAAGCCGTGCGTGCGATAGCAGAGCAGGATGGTTCCGAAGTGTTCGTAATCTGTGCTCAGATTGAGCAGGAAATTGCTGAACTGGATGAGGAAGAAAAGAAGATGTTCCTGGAAGAGTTGGGACTTAAAGAATCCGGATTGGAAAAGCTAATTAAAGCAAGCTATCGTTTGCTTGGTTTAATGAGTTATCTGACCGCAGGTCCTAAGGAGACAAGAGCATGGACGATTAAAATCGGAACAAAGGCACCACAAGCGGCTGGTAAAATTCATTCAGATTTTGAAAGAGGTTTCATTCGTGCAGAAATCGTAAGTTACGAACACTTAGTAGAGTGCGGAAGCTTTAATGCAGCCAAGGAAAAAGGTCTGGTTCGTTCTGAAGGAAAGGATTATGTGGTGCAAGACGGGGATGTAATATTATTCCGTTTTAATGTATAAGTAACATCAAGATTCAAACGTATTCGTTTCCATAGTACTTATAATTTCTTTGGCATCAAGCTACGCAAATGATTGCCGAAGGATCTATTGCAGGATAATATTTGCAGGATAATATAAAATTGAACAGGAAAGTGGTGGATGGATGCAAACATTATTAACTACTAACATTCGGTTCCCCAATCTGGGAATTGAACTGGAAAATGTAGCATCTGGGATTGATGTATTCGGTTTCAGAATTGCATTTTATGGTATCATTATTGGAATTGGAATGCTTCTTGGATGGTTAGTTGCCGATTGGATGGCAAAGAGAACCGGGCAGAATCAGGAGTTCTATCTAGATTTTGCGCTTGTTGCGATAATTATATCCGTAATCGGCGCACGACTTTACTATGTCATATTTGCTTTTGATGAGTTTAGAGACAATCCGTTATCGATTTTAAATCTCCGGACTGGCGGACTTGCAATCTATGGTGGAATTATCGCTGCTGTTCTTACTGCGATTATCTATGCCAGAATTAAGAAATATCCTTTCTGGCTGTTGGCAGATACCGGCTGCCTCGGTCTGGTAACAGGCCAGATGATTGGCAGGTGGGGTAACTTCTTTAACCGAGAAGCTTTTGGAAAATATACCAATGGACTATTTGCTATGCAACTGGACTTGCGGGATGTTGCGTATGATTATCGTGCACCACTGCATTATCTGCAATCAAAATATGAAGGAAGACCGGATGCTTTAGAACGTATCTTGGAAATTCGGAATAATACTGTAATTGTAGAAGGAATTGAATATATCCAGGTGCATCCAACGTTTCTGTATGAATCACTATGGAATTTATGCCTACTAATTATTCTGATCTTGTTTACCAAGCATAAGAAATTTGACGGTGAAGTTATGCTTCTGTATCTGACCGGATATGGATTAGGTCGCGTTTGGATTGAGGGATTAAGAACAGACCAACTATTCCTATGGGGTAGTCCATTTGCGGTATCCCAATTACTATCCGCACTTATCGTTATTGCATCTGTTGCAATATGGATTTACAAGAGACGAAAAGTAAAAGCAAAATAAACAGGGATGATAGCATTTTAACAAATAGTGAGGTACGCATCTTAGAACCCCACTATTTTATTTCAGCTTCCTTTTATAAAGGACTAAATTCCTATATACAAAGAAATGCCTATATATTGACATAATTTGTTCGATTAAAAAAAAATATACAAGATATTGATTTGTTTTGGTGGAAAGGCACGGAAAGCCTATTAAAATAAGGCTTTCTGTGCTATTTTTTTTTGTTTTCGTACTTGATAAATTCCCAAAATTGTTCTAAAATAAACACATAAGTGGAGGGAAGTGGAGTAAAGTGGTGCAAAAGACCACGAAAGTGGATTAATGTACATACTTCATAAGCTAAGAGGTGCGGTCTATGTTCATGGGGGAGTTCAATCATTCGATTGATGCCAAAGGAAGAATAATAATACCGTCTAAGTTCAGAGAAGATTTAGGGGAAGAGTTTGTTCTTACCTTAGGTCTTGATGGCTGTCTCTTTGCTTACCCCTATAGTGAATGGGAAATCTTCGTTGAAAAATTGAAAACACTTCCCGGAACGAAAGAGGCAAGACAATTGCAACGTTATTTTATGGCCGGTGCTGCTGCATGTGAAGTAGACAAGCAGGGTAGAATATTAATACCGGCGAAGCTTCGAGAAAGTGCTGGACTTGAAAAAGACATCGTTTTTGTTGGAGTCTTAAATAAGATAGAGATTTGGAGCAAGGAACGCTGGGATAAGAATAACGATTTTGATGACGTTGATGATATTGCAGAACGTATGTCAGAGTATGGGATTAGCTTTTAAGGAGAAAACATGGCATTTAAACATAAGTCAGTACTTTTAGAGGAAACAATTGAAAATTTAAACATCAAACCGGACGGCATCTATGTTGATGGCACTTTGGGAGGCGGGGGGCATTCCTATGAGATTGCTAAGCGCCTGACGAGTGGAAGGCTGATTGGGATTGATCAGGATGAGGCGGCAATTCGTGCTGCCGGTGAACGGTTGGATGAATTTAAAGATAAAGTAACCATTGTAAGAAGCAATTATCGCGAGATGAAAAATGTGTTAAGAAATCTTAGCATTGGACAGGTTGATGGGATTCTACTAGATTTGGGGGTTTCCTCCTATCAGCTGGATACACCCGAAAGAGGTTTCACTTACAAGGAAGATGCACCACTTGATATGCGAATGGATACAAGGAATCCAAAAACTGCGAAAGATATTGTCAATGGTTATAGTGAGATGGAACTTTACCGAATTATTCGTGATTATGGTGAAGATAAATTTGCGAAGAACATTGCAAAACATATTGTTCGTATGCGGGAGCAAAAGCCAATTGAAACCACATTGGAATTAACAGAAGCAATTAAAGCTGCAATACCAATGAAGTTTAGGGCTAATACCGGTCATCCGGCAAAAAGAACTTTTCAAGCAATACGAATTGAGTTAAACCGAGAACTAGAAGTTCTTAAAGATACACTAGAAGATATGATTGATTTACTTTCACCTCATGGAAGACTTTGTATAATTACATTTCATTCTTTGGAAGACCGTATCGTAAAAAGCTATTTTAAAGAAATTGAAAATCCGTGTACTTGTCCTCCTGAGTTTCCGGTATGTGTTTGTGGGAAGAAATCCAAAGGTAAGGTGATTACACGGAAACCAATTTTACCGTCCGAGGAAGAGATTGAGGAGAACAAGCGGTCAAAAAGTGCAAAGCTAAGGGTATTTGAGAAAGCTTAAGAAGGAACAAAAGGACAAAAATTAGGTTGCTAATGAATAAAAACGTATGGATAAGTATTAATAATTAACGGGGAAGAGGGATATTGGCATGGATGCTAAGCAAAGAAGACAGATGTATAACAAATATGGGACAAGTTATGTAGACGGTAATACGGTTCGCAAATATAATAATGTCCCTGATATTCATAGGGAAAGAGTACCTTATGAGATACCTTCTCCTAGACGTCAGCAGCAAACGAATCCGCGGGCGTTACAGGGGCTTAGTTTGGGTTCACTTTTAATGCTTTCCATAGCGATTGCAGCCACCCTTTATATATGCGTGGAATATCTTAAACTGCAAACCGATGTCAACCATATGGAAAAGACAATCATTTCCATGGAGAAAACCTTAGCTAATTTAAAAGAGGATAATGATGCGTCCTATGATCAGATTAATATGATCTATGATTTGGATTATGTATATCGTGTTGCTACCCAAGAGTATGGCATGGTTTATCCAAATAAAAATGAAGTGATAACATATAAGAAGAGCAATAATAATTACGTTCGACAATATAGAGATATACCGGAATAACGCCGAGAATTTTCATTTCCAAGGTGAACAGAACGGGATAATTGCTCATATCGGTCTATGAGGGTGAACAATCATGAATTACAGAACAGATATCAATAATCGAAGGGTTACAACAGAAAAAACAACTGTAAAATATAGGAAATTCAACTCACGAATGCAAGCAAAGTTATTGCTTGTATTTTGTATTATTGCCTTACTTTTATTTGGGTTGATGGGAAGATTAGTGTATCTAATACAGCAGGATGGGGATCGGTATGCGAAAAACCTACTATCGAGGCAGACTTATGTAAGCTCTGTTCTACCATATAGGAGGGGCGACATCCTGGATCGAAATGGGACGGTACTTGCCAGAAGTGAGTTGCAATATCGATTAATCCTTGATCCGAAGCGGCTACATATGAATCCCGAAAGTATTGAACCTACCATTATCGCTTTACAGGATTATTTTCATTTGCGTAGAGAAGAAATATCCAAAATACTGGACGAAAAAGCGGAAAGTCAGTATGTTATTGTGCTAAAGAACCTTACAATAGATGAAGTGAAAGGTTTTGAAGCGTTAATGAAGGAAGATAAGAAGATAATGGGGGTTTGGTTTGATAAAGAGTATGTGAGAACCTATCCATTTGGTACATTAGCCAGTGATGTTATTGGTTTTACTTCTGCGGATAATGTAGGGTACTATGGAATTGAAGAATATTATAATGATGAGCTGAATGGAACGAACGGCAGAGAGTATGGATATCACGATGCAACTTTAAATATAGAAAGAATTGTTAAGAAAGCAGAGAATGGCAATTCCATAGTTACTACGATTGATGCCAATATTCAAAGAATTATTCAAAAACATATTAAGCAATTCAATGAAGAGTTTGGTAGTAAAAATATTGGTGTTTTAATTATGAATCCAAACAATGGTGAGATTATCGCCATGGCATCCAATCAGGAATATGACTTAAACGATCCAAGAAATTTGGAAGGTTTATACACAGAAGAAGAACTTGCAGGTATGACGGAAGAAGAAAAAATGGATGCGCTTAATGCGTTATGGAAAAATGATATTATCAGTAGCGGCTATGAACCCGGGTCTACTTTTAAACCCATAACGATTGCCGCAGCATTAGAGGAGGCTTCGATTTCAAAACATTCAACCTATATCTGTGATGGCGGTGAGTATCTAGGAGGCAGCTATATTCGTTGCAGCAAGCGTACCGGTCATGGTGAAATAACATTAGAAGAAGCGCTTATGTATTCCTGTAATGATGCTCTTATGCAAATTGCCGCTGAGCAAGGAAGGGATATCTTTTATAAATATCAGTTGAGGCTAGGGTTGGGTCAGAAAACGGGAATTGATCTGCCTGGTGAAGCTGCGGGTATCCTTATTCCCAAAAATAATTTAAATGCTACAGAACTTGCAACAAGCAGCTTTGGCCAATCTTTTAATGTAACCATGCTGCAAATGGCTGCCGCATTTTCTTCCTTAGTGAATGGAGGTTATTATTATCAACCTCGTGTGGTACGCCAAATTATTAATGAGAACGGAGCTACCGTAAAGCAATTTGATAAAATTCTAGTGAGGCAAACCGTATCCGAGGAAACATCGAAGTTTATACAGCAAGCAATGTATCGGACGGTCGAAGAAGGAACGGCACAAGGAGCTAAAGTAGCGGGATTTGCAGTTGGCGGAAAGACAGGTACTGCTCAAAAACTTCCTCGAGATGCTAAAACTTATATCGTTTCTTTCCTGGGGGCAGCACCTGCGATTAATCCTGAAATCGTATATTTTGTTGTTATTGATGAACCTCAAAATGTCCCGAAACAAGCAGATAGTTCCATTGCTACCAAGTTATCAAGCAGAATCATGGCAGAGGTATTACCTGCACTGGGCATTTATCCTGAGGGTGAGATTGATTATCTATTGCCCGAGGATAATACGGAGAATGGTGATAATAATGATGCTGCCACTTTAGAAGGTAATACCGGAGAGCAAGGGCAGACGAATAACGGTGAAGCAACCAATGAAAATGGGAATACCGGCAATAGCAATGATAACAATACATCAACCAATCAGGATGAGGAATCCGGTTTAAATCAGGAAGGTGATAGTGTAGATCAGTGGGAAGATATCGACCAATGGTTGGAAAACTTTGAGGAAGAATATAATGCTGATGCAATTGGGCCAAACGATGAATAAAGACACTAAGTTTGTAATAAAATGAAACGATAAGATAACAAGGTAAGGATCGTATGGCCCGCAGTAGATCTTATAATCGAAGAAATATATTTATTGTCGTAAGTGTTGTGATATTAGCTGCAGTTGGACTTAGTTTGAGGCTAGGTTATTTGATGATTTTTCGATCTGAGGAGTATGCTGCCGCAGCAAAGGCTCTCCATGAACGGGAGCGTCCAATCAAAGCAGAACGCGGAAGCATATTTGATCGGAACGGTATTGAAATTGCGACCAATAAACCGGTGTGTACGATATCGGTAATCCATAGCCAGATTACAGACCCGGAAAGAGTGATTGAAGTTCTCTCCCATGAACTTGGCCTTAGTGAAGAAAGAGTTCGAAAACGGGTTGAGAAAAAATCATCCATTGAAAGAATAAAATCCAATGTAGACAAAAAAATTGCAGACAGAATACGAGAATATGACTTGGATGGGGTTATGGTGGATGAGGACTATAAAAGATATTATCCATATGAGAGTCTGGCATCCAAAGTGATTGGTTTTACCGGCAGTGATAATCAAGGTATCATTGGATTGGAAGTAAAATATGAAGATTATTTAAAAGGTGTCGATGGTACCATACTAACGCTTACAACAGCATACGGAGTTGAAATACCGAATGCTGCAGAGGACAGAATTGAGCCGCAGCCAGGCAATGATTTGTATCTCAGTTTGGATATAAACATTCAAAAATATGCTGAACAGGCAGCAAAAAAGGTATTAGAAGCAAAAAGCGCCGATAATGTCAAACTGATTGTTATGAATCCGCAGAATGGGGAACTTTACGCCATGGTAAATGTTCCGGAATTCAATTTGAATGATCCTTATACGCTGATTGATGAGATTGCTGCCCAGTATGAAGGACAGACCCTTAGTACGGAGAAGCAACAGGAACTTCTCAATGGAATGTGGAGAAATGCCAGTATCAGTGATACCTATGAACCGGGGTCTGCATTTAAAATTATAACAGCAACGGCAGCATTGGAGGAAGGCGTAGTATCCCTCAATGATTCCTTCTTCTGTCCCGGATATAAAAAGGTGGAGGATCGTATCATCCGATGCCATAAAGCGGGAGGCCATGGAAGTCAAAATTTCGTTGATGGCATCAAGAACTCCTGCAATCCCGTTTTTATGGAGATTGGTGCCCGAGTAGGTGTGGATAAGACTTATTATTACTATGACCGACTTGGGTTATTTAAGAAAACGGGAGTGGATCTTCCCGGAGAAGCTAATTCTATTATGCATAAGAAGGAGAATATCGGTGCCGTGGAACTGGCGACCATGTCCTTTGGTCAATCATTCCAAATAACACCGCTGCAACTATTAACTGCCGTTAGTGCAGTCATCAATGGGGGAAATCTGGTTGTTCCACATTTTGGTCTTGAGGTAAAATCACCGGATGGTAGAACAATCAAGACCTTTGATTATGAGGTTACACCCGGTGTTGTCTCAAAGGAAACTTCGGAAACAATGAAACAACTTTTGGAAGCTGTGGTATCCGATGGTACCGGTAGAAGGGCTTACCTTCCCGGTTTTCGTATCGGCGGTAAAACTGCCACCTCCGAAAAACTTCCCAGAAGGTCGGGAAAATACATTTCCTCATTTGTTGGATTTGCTCCGGCAGATAACCCGCAGGTGATTGCCATTGTATTAATCGATGAGCCTGTTGGAATTTATTATGGAGGTACCATCGCCGCTCCGGTTATTTCTGAACTGTTTGATAATATCCTTCCCTACATGGGAATTGAAGCGAAATATTCCGAAACAGAGATAGAGCAATACCATATAGGAACCTTTGTTGTACCGGATTTTATCGGGAAAACAAGAAAAGAAGTGAAAGATATGCTAAAGGTATATGATTTTGATGAGTTATATTCGATTGGTGAAGGGGATATCGTGAAAGAGCAATTCCCTCTCCCGGGAGAAACGGTAGCGTTGGATAGTAATTTGATATTGTATTTTGAGTAGGGTACAGAGAAGGTACAGTCAAAAGCCACATTATCATAGATAATGTGGCAAACGGAATATATAAAGCAGCTGAAAAGCTAGCTTTTCCCGTGCTTTATTATTCAACTTGTCTATGGTGTCTACGACACCATGACTGTTGACTGTAAGCAATTTCCCCTCAAGTAAATTTTTCCACATATCTCAGAAGGAAATCATATTGTTATTTGAAATGTTATAAAGTATAATAGCTAGGTTAATAATACAAAACAGACAAAAGATTGATACATAAGAATTAGCCTTGACAAAGGCAGAAGGAGCTCGCATGAATTATTCAATTTTTCTACCATGTATAATTTCTTTTGTTGTTTGCGTAATTTTATGCCCCCTATTAATTCCTTTTCTTAAAAAATTGAAATTTGGGCAATATGTACGGGATGATGGTCCGGAAACACATCTAAAAAAATCAGGTACCCCTACAATGGGTGGAATCGTTATTGTATTAAGCATAGCAATTACAAGTTTGTTTTATCTTAAGGATTATCCGGATATCGTACCTATTCTGTTTGCAACCATCGGATTTGGCATCATCGGTTTCATGGATGATTACATAAAGGTGGTTATGAAACGATCTTTAGGGTTACGAGCATGGCAGAAGCTTTTAGGGCAAATTTTAGTTACTGCCATCTTTGGCTATTATATGATTAATTTTACCAATGTGGATACTTCTATGCTAATTCCTTTTACCAACGGTAAATATTTGGATGTATCCTATATGTTTATTCCGATGCTGTTTATCGTCGTACTAGGTACCGTAAACGGATCGAATTTTACGGATGGCTTAGATGGACTCGAATCCAGCGTGACAGTATTAATAGCGACTTTCTTTACAGTGGTAGCCATTGCAGCGGAAGGTGGGTTTACCTATTTAGGTAATGTAAAAATCTCACCCATCACAGGAGGTGTGGCAGGAAGTCTGCTGGCGTTCCTTCTATATAATGTATATCCGGCAAAAGTATTTATGGGAGATACCGGCTCATTGGCACTTGGAGGATTTGTTGCATCCACGGCTTACATGCTTCAGATGCCGATTTTCATTATGTTAATCGGTTTTATCTATTTGATCGAAGTGGTATCTGTCATATTACAGGTTGGATATTTTAAATTAACCGGAGGGAAGCGTTTGTTTAAAATGGCGCCGATCCATCATCATTTTGAGTTGATGGGATGGTCTGAAACCAGAATTGTAGCGGTATTTTCCGTTATTACCGCATTACTCTGTCTAATCGCTATGATGGGTATCAACTAAGGGATGTAGACAATCAATTGGAGGAATAAGAATGCAGCTAAAAGATAAAAGAGTTTTGGTGTTTGGTGCTGCTAAGAGCGGTATATCAGCAACAAAACTGTTACAGAAACAGGAAGCTAACGTAATACTATATGATTCTGATACGAAAATAAAAGTCGTTGACTTTGCAGATAAATTCGATATACAGCATAGATTTATGCTGATTACCGGAAAACTATCGGAAGAGATCATGGATACCTTAGATCTCGTTGTATTAAGTCCCGGTGTTCCTATTGATTTACCGGAAGTTGAATTAATGAAGGCTAAGAACATCCCGATTTGGGGTGAGATTGAGCTGGCATATCGATTTTCCAAAGGAAAAGTGATTGCGATTACCGGAACCAATGGAAAAACCACAACTACCTCCTTGGCAGGAGAAATCTTGAAGACTTACTTTGATGAAGTTTATGTTGTTGGTAATATTGGAAATCCCTATACGGATATCGCTTTGGAGACCACGGAGAATTCGGTTGTAGTGGCTGAGATTAGCAGCTTTCAATTGGAAACGATTCAGAAATTTAAGCCGGATGTTAGTGCTATATTAAATATTACGCCCGATCATCTAAATCGCCATCATACGATGGAGACCTATATTCAAATGAAAGAAAACATAGCAATTAATCAGACGATGTCGGAGTATTGCGTGTTAAATTATGAAGACGAAGTACTTCGTCAAATGGCCAATCGATTACATACAAGAATTCTGTTTTTCAGCAGTGCAAGACGTCTGGAAAATGGTCTGTATCTTGAAGGGGACGACATATTTTACGCAGTAAATGGTTCAACAATCAAGATTTGCAATACCAATGATTTGAAGATTCTCGGCAAGCATAATTATGAAAATGTAATGGCTGCCGTTGGTATAGCAATCCTTGTTGGGGTACCGATGGAGAAGATTATCAAGGCAGTTACCTCCTTTAGGGCGGTAGAACATAGAATTGAGTTTGTAGAAACCATCCATGGCGTTACCTACTATAATGATTCGAAGGGAACCAATCCGGATGCATCCATGAAAGCGATTCAGGCTATGAAGAATCCTACCATATTGATTGGCGGAGGTTATGATAAAGGTGCTTCCTTCGATGAATGGATTGAAGCTTTTGACGGAAAAGTGAAATATTTGGTTCTTCTAGGGCAAACCAAAGAAAAAATAGCAGAAACAGCAAGAAACCATGGATTTAACAACATTATTATGGTTGATGATTTGAAAGAAGCGGTGAATGTCAGTGCGAAAAAGGCGGAACCGGGAGATGTTGTACTATTATCACCAGCTTGTGCCAGCTGGGGGATGTTTGAAAATTATGAACAGCGGGGTAGATTATTTAAAGAGTATGTCAGAGAATTGTTAGATTAAGTCAGGAGTGTTAGTTTATGAGCAGAACAGCAGGTGAAGTGAATAAAAGAAAATTACATAGTTATTATGACTATAGTTTATTGTTTCTAACACTCTTTCTAGTGTGTTTTGGCTTAGTCATGATTTATAGTACTAGCTCCTATAATGCGCAACGAGTATACGGAAATGCTACGCATTATCTTGAACGACAGGCACTGTTTGCGGGGGCTGGAATACTAATCATGCTGTTCGTTTCAAAGATTGATTACCGGATTTATATAACGAATTTACCGATTATAAGGATCAAACCAGTGACATTTTTATATTTCCTATGTATCTTTTTGCAAATCTACGTATTGATCTTCGGAGAAGTAATCAATGGTGCAAAAAGATGGATTAGCCTAGGACCGCTCGGAAGTTTTCAGCCTTCCGAGTTAACCAAAATTGCGGTTATTTTATTTACCTCATACATAGTGCAGTTGGCACCTAGAAGATTAGATAAATTTACTGGGTTTTTAAGAGTAGTATTATTTATAGCCCCTTTGCTGGGACTTATCGTAATTGAAAACTTCTCGACCGCTTTGGTTGTGGGAGTAATCATGGTAGCAATCTGTTTCGTTGCCAGCAAAAAGAAAGGGTATTTCATTTTCTCAGGATTGCTGTTGGTTGCAGCCGGAGCCTTACTTGTATTATTCGTTCCCTATCGTTTTGAACGTATTACGGTTTGGCGGAATGTGGAGACACATCCCAAGGGATATCAGATATTACAAGGCCTTTATGCAATTGCATCCGGGGGAGTATTCGGAAAAGGTCTTGGAGAAAGCATGCAGAAGCTGGGCTTTATTCCGGAATCCCATAATGATATGATATTCTCTGTAATCTGTGAAGAACTTGGACTCTTCGGGGCTTTCGCTCTGATATTATTGTTTTTATTACTGATTTGGCGTATTTTTATCATTGCTATAAACGCTCCCGATTTATACGGCGGACTTATTGCAACAGGTGTATTGGCACATATCGCTATTCAAGTACTGATTAACATTGCGGTTGTAACGAATACCATTCCTTCAACGGGTATTCCGTTACCGTTTATCAGTTACGGAGGAAGCTCGGTTATGGTAATTCTTTTCGAGATGGGGATTGTACTAAGTATCTCGAACCAGATTAAGGCGGAGAGATAGTAGTGCAATAAGTTACATTTCAACCCCTATTCAGCACAGCGATTCATTGTCCGAACAAGGTTTCCGTTCGGAGACACTTCCGCTTAGTTTCATTACGTAGCGGTACATAACTTAATCGCCATGCAGAGCCGTAAATCTAGCCGGATTCACGCGGACAAATTAGGATTCATATAGTGATAGTATATTTCCTTAATTGTCTGAGGTGTGCTATGTCGAGTATCAAGGTCGTCGGCGGTGAGCAGTTAAAGGGTGAATTAAAAATACAGGGTTCAAAAAATGCAGCATTACCAATCATTGCTGCTACAATTTTGAATAAAGGAATTACCATACTAAAGAATTGTCCCAAGATACTTGATGTATTTCATATGATAAAAATACTGGAGGAACTGGGATGTAAAACAAATTGGGAAGGAAATACCTTATATGTGGACAGTTCCGTCATAACGAAACCTTCCGTATCAGAAGAGTCTGTGCGGAAGATGCGAAGCTCCATATTATTTCTCGGATCACTTCTTGGCCGTTGTCATGAAGTAACCATTGCTTATCCCGGTGGTTGTTCCATTGGGAAACGACCTATTGACTTTCATTTGAATGCAGTGGCGAAGATGAATGTTACCGTAGAATTTTTGGGGAAAGGAGATATTATTCATTGCTATACCAATGGGATTATAGGGAATGATATTTTCTTAGAGTTTCCTAGCGTGGGTGCAACGCAGAATGCAATTCTTGCCGCGGTACTTTCGAAAGGAAAAACCCGAATTTTCAATGCAGCAAGAGAACCGGAAATAACGGAGCTGTGCAATTATCTCCAGGAAGCCGGAGCAAGAATACGTGGAAAAGGTACTGCCTATATTGAGGTGGAAGGGGTTAAAAAGTTGCATGATGTAACCTATACCCTGATGCCGGATCGTATTGTAGCAGGAACCTATCTGACAGCGGTTGCAGCAACCAATGGGGATGCGGTATTAAAGGATTTCCCTATGAGAGAACTGGATTCTGTAATTCGGGTCCTAAGAAAAACCGGTTGCAAAATTGAAACCGGATACAATCACGTAAGGGTTTATTGCAAAAAGAGATTGCAACCGATAGAATTAATAAAGACACAGCCATACCCCGGATTTCCAACCGATATGCAGTCACAAATGATGAGCGTTCTGTGTTTGGCAGATGGAAAAAGCACGATTATCGAAGAAATATTTGAGTCACGTTATCAAAATGTAAATGAACTCAAGAAGATGGGGGCAAAGATCAGCTTAGAAGCGGCAGAAAATAAAGCGATGATTACCGGTGTTAACCGATTGCATGGAGCAGTTGTGCAATCCCATGATTTAAGAGGTGGGGCAGCATTGGTAATTGCGGGGCTTGCTGCAGAAGGTACAACGATTGTTCAAGGAGCTACCAGTATTGAGCGAGGATATGAAGATATCTGCAGAGATCTTTCTGCCTTGGGAGCAAATATCTGCTTTTGTAGTGAGAATGCTTCATAAGGAGTATAAGTATGAATGAGAAGCAAAAGAAAACAAGAAGTATACGGAAGATATTTATCCTAAAGATGCTGGGAACACTCTTGGCGATAGGTATCCCAGTTGCGATATTTATTAGCACATTTTATTTGCAAAAGGTAACGGTAGAAGGTGTCACCAGATATACACCGGAAGAAATCCAAGGAAAGATCATACAAAAGAAATACGATAATAACACGCTTCTACTCTATCTCAGACTAAAATATTTCACAGATATCAGTATTCCATTTATCGAAGACATAGACCTGGAATTCGTCGATAACCATTCCGTCAATATCATAGTTTATGAAAAGAAAGTTACGGGGTGCGTCAAATTCCTAGGAGAGTATTTATATTTTGATAAGGACGGAATAGTAGTAGAGAGTTCAGCACAGAGACTTCAGGACATTCCGCAAATCAAAGGATTGAAGTTTGATAAAATCATATTACATGAAAAGCTGGAAGTTCAAAAAGATGAATTGTTTGATGTCATTCTAAATCTGACGCAACTCATTGATAAGTATGAACTTGATATCGATACGATCAGCTTTAACAGTAAATATGAAGTGACAGTGGAATGTGGTAACATTAGGGTCTTACTTGGAAAGCGAAGTACTTATGATGAAGTTTTAGCCGAACTAAAGAACATTTTGCTGGAAGTGGATGGAAGGAAACTTAACATCGACATGAGAAAATATCCTAACACCAAAGCAATCATTGCAACACCTTCACCATAGACAGATTCGTTTATTCCTTTGAGACAAGGTTAGGGCGAAACTGTGAAAGTACTAAAAATAATGACCATTTTCCTAGAAGGTAAAATGATCTAGTGAATATGCGAAAATTCGCTAGGATAGGTGAAAATAATGATAATTTTTCAAAATTATGCTTGATTATTTGGGAATTTAAAGATATTATATATAGTAGTATGTTGAGCCCTATAAATTGTATGGGATTTCAAAAAAATCCCATTATGATGTGGTTTATGGACGAAAAGTGGACAAGTTCGAGAGAAAGATTAAGTGTAGATATATTGTAAAGAATACGATGAAGGAGGAATTGACCTTGCTTGAAATAAGAACGAATGAGGCGGATGCATCTGCAAAGATACTTGTAATTGGGGTAGGAGGAGCAGGTAACAACGCCGTTAATCGAATGATAGAAGAGAATATTATAGGTGTTGAGTTTGTTTGTGTTAATACGGACAAGCAACATTTAAAAAGCTGTAAGGCACCATTATGTGTTCAAATTGGAGAAAAACTTACAAAGGGACTCGGTGCAGGTGCTAAACCGGAGATCGGACAAAAAGCTGCTGAAGAAAGCAAGGAACAACTTACCGAAATCATTCAGGGAGCTGATATGGTTTTTGTTACCTGTGGAATGGGTGGCGGAACCGGAACGGGAGCAGCACCTGTTGTAGCACAAATCGCTAAAGATATGGGAATTCTAACTGTAGGTATCGTTACGAAACCTTTTAAATTTGAAGCCAAAACCCGTATGTCCAATGCTATTAGCGGTATTGAAAAATTAAAAGAACATGTGGACACTTTAATCGTTATTCCTAATGATAAATTATTAGAGATTGTTGACCGTAGAACAACCATGCCGGATGCTTTAAGAAAAGCGGACGAGGTATTGCAGCAAGGTGTGCAGGGTATTACCGACTTAATTAATGTACCAGGTTTGATCAACCTTGACTTTGCAGACGTGCAAACGGTTATGAAGGATAAAGGAATAGCCCATATCGGTATTGGTGTAGGTACCGGTGATGATAAATGTATTGAAGCAGTTAAGCAGGCAATCACAAGTCCGTTGTTGGAGACAACAATTCAGGGTGCAACCCATGTAATTATTAATATCTCCGGTGATATCAGCTTGATTGAAGCAAATGAAGCTGCAACAATGGTACAGGAGTTGGCTGGTGAATCCGCGAATATCATCTTCGGTGCTATGTACGATGATACAAATCCGGATACCGCTACGATAACAGTTATTGCAACCGGATTGGAAGGAAGAACGAAAGAAGTCGTGAAGACACCGGACTTCCTAAAACGTACATCTGCAGGTATGGGTATGAATACGCAACCGAAACCGGAATTTAATTTTAATAAGACACTTTCTTCCTATGGCAGTACATATAATAATACGGTTAATCAGGTAAAGCAAAGCAATCCAAGCTACTTTACGGATCCATTAAGAAAACCGATTAGTCAGCCTGCAAAAGCACCATCCAATACCAATACGGATCCGAATGGAATTAAGATACCTGAGTTTTTACAGAAGAACCGCCATAATAAATAGAATAATAACAATATATGAAAAATTAAGGCTGTTATATTATTTCCTATGAAATAGTATGACAGCTTTTTTTGTACCTTTAAATCAGATATACTATAAAGATGTAAAAAAAAGTAAATGAAAATTTCGATATCACTTCCAGAAATTGACATATTCTGGACACAAAACAAGTTATAATCGGACTATACCTTAAAGACATGAAAATGCATTGGATGGCTGATTATTTAATGGAGGTGAAATTTGTACCTTGAGGTTTATCCGGATATTATCTTTGTCCTAAATTTTTCCGTTGATTTCATCCTGCTATTTTTATTAAAGTTAGTCAATAAAAAAAGCAGTAGTCTGCTAAGACTTTTGACTGCGGCTTTTATGGGAGGAATAATTGCCGTACTAACCGGTATTTTCCCATGGATGAATGTAGTGCTGCGTTTCCTATTGATGTATATTGTTGCTTCCGTATTCATGATTCGTATTTGCTTTGGAAAGCTTGAGGTAACGGATCTTATAAAGCAAACGATTGTATTATATCTGATTACATATTTCGTCGGCGGTATGATAAATTCCATTTATCAGTACACCAATTTCCGAATATTATTAGCGAATTTAGGAAACGGGATGGTTTTTAGCAATATCCCGTTGAAACATGTCGTAATAATATTCTTGATAATTACGCCGTTAATGCTTTTTATCCTTTGGATACTGCGTTGGTATCAAAGAAACGCTCCGGAAACGTACGAAGTTGATTTGATTTTATATGATCGCTGTATTCATACAATAGGATTAATGGATACAGGAAATTGTCTTTATGATCCGATCTATCATCGACCAGTTATGGTAATGGAAGATTCGCTGTTAAAAGAGTTGCTTACACCGGAATTCTATTCGGATTTTGAGAAGGCAAAAAGCTATGTCGAAGGGAAGAACCTGGATATGAATGCATGGAATATACCGAAGGAACATATGCTAAGATTAAGATTTATTCCCTACCGAACGGTGGGTAATTCCGGGATGATGATTGGAATTTATTTGGATAAAGTAATAATCCATACGGGAAAAGAGACCGTTTGCAATGACAAGGTAATCGCAGCAATCAGCGAGCAATTACTTTCTGCAAAGAATAAGTATAAGCTGATTTTGCATAAAGAACTAATAGGATTTAACCTATAAAAGGCGCTTTGTGATGGTTATAGGATTTGTAAGGGAAGCAAAAATATGGGAGGTCTTGCTATGCTTTTAAAGTTATCAATACATAATAAATTTCAATTTCGGATGATACCGGATATCAGAACAATACTTTTTGGGCAGAGAGGAGAGATTCATTATATCGGTGGTGCAGAAGTACTTCCGCCGCCATTGGATCCGGTGCGTGAGGCAGAAGTAATCAATGCCTTGGGAACGGAACAGGATGCCGAAATGAAATCCATCCTTGTAGAACATAATTTGCGCCTTGTGGTTTACATAGCCAAGAAGTTTGATAATACCGGAGTTGGTGTTGAGGATTTGATATCCATTGGGACAATTGGGCTTATTAAGGCAATCAATACCTATAATCCGGATAAAAATATAAAGTTAGCTACCTATGCTTCACGTTGCATTGAGAATGAGATTTTAATGTATCTGAGGCGTAATAATAAAACGAAATTAGAAGTTTCCATTGATGAACCTTTAAATGTGGATTGGGATGGGAATGAACTCTTGCTCTCCGATATTCTGGGAACGGAGGAGGATGTGATTTACCGCAATATCGAGGAAGAGGTGGATCGAAAACTGCTTCGAAAAGCCTTATCGAAATTATCGGAACGGGAGCGTATCATTGTAGATTTGAGATTTGGTCTTAATTCCGTTGACGGTAATGAAAGAACCCAGAAGGAAGTGGCTGATCTTCTTGGTATATCGCAATCCTATATTTCAAGGTTGGAGAAAAAAATCATTAAAAGATTAAAAAAGGAAATGGTACGTTTTGAGTAAGCATTTGTATTGGTAATTATTTCTTTACCATGAATCGTATAAAGAAGAGCCAAAACGTGAATCATTATTATCACAAGAACATGCATTTAAAAAGCGCAAGAATCTTACTCTATATAAGATTCTTGTGGTTACTTGTGGGTTCAAGCAGATTACGCTTGAACTTTCCGATTTAAATGCGGATGGTAAGTCTTGCTGGGAAAATGATATGATTCGGAGGTTTCGTTATGGCTCTTTATAAGGTTGAGATTTGCGGTGTTAATACATCTAAGCTGCCATTATTGAAAAACAGTGAAAAGGAAGAATTATTTCGAAGAATTCAACAAGGAGACAAGGAGGCTAGAGAACTTTATATTAAGGGAAACTTAAGATTGGTTCTCAGCATTATTCAGCGGTTCTCCAATAGCAATGAAAATGTGGATGATTTATTTCAAATTGGCTGCATTGGCCTAATGAAAGCAATTGACAATTTCGATGTAACACAGAACGTTAAATTTTCTACCTACGCTGTACCTATGATAATAGGAGAGATACGAAGATATCTGCGAGATAACAATGCAATCCGAGTTAGTCGGTCCCTAAGAGACACAGCATATAAAGCAATCTACGCAAAGGAAGCCTTAGTAAAGAAAAATGAAAAGGAACCTACCATCAGTGAGATTGCTGAAGAAATTGGTATCAGTAAGGAAGATATCGTTTATGCACTGGATGCAATTCAAAGCCCGGTATCACTCTATGATCCTGTTTATGTGGAAGGCGGCGATGCCCTGTATATCATGGATCAGGTTAGTGATAAGAAGAACCGGGAAGAGAATTGGATTGAAGAAATCGCCTTGAAGGAAGCGATGAGTAAGTTATCTCCGAGAGAACATAATATCATAAAGCTGCGTTTCTTTGATGGAAAAACGCAGATGGAAGTTGCGCAGGAGATAAATATATCCCAAGCACAGGTAAGCCGATTAGAAAAATCGGCACTAAGGAATATGAGAAATTATTTAAGTTCATGATAGATAAAGATATCTTTTCTTCCAGGATATCTTAAAGATAGATAAAAAGGTGCTGTCTTGTCGGAACAGCACCTTTTTGTGTAACGGATACTTATATGAACATTATTTGGATAATATTTTATTAAATATTCTCATTTGAAATGATCTATGGTATAATTCGAATAGAAGAATTTACATATTGATGGTATATTTAATAATTCCAAGCTGCGTTTTACTTATGATAACAATCATTATGATGAGGAATTATTAAATTATAATAACAATAAACAGAATGGGGAAGAAATGATATGAAAGATCAGATGCTAAATTACTTTAAGGAAGTCTTTGGTGACACCGATGGTGTTAAGGTGTTTTTTGCACCCGGAAGAGTAAATCTTATTGGCGAACACACGGACTATAATGGAGGGCATGTTTTTCCATGTGCGTTAACAATAGGTACCTATGCCGCGGCTAGGTTACGTAATGACCGTAAATTACGTTTCTATTCCATGAACTTTCAAAATAAGGGAATAATAGAATCTTCCTTGGATGATTTGGTTCACAGAAAAGAAGATGATTGGGCAAATTATCCAAAGGGCGTTCTTTGGGCACTTGGTGAGCATTCTTATAAGATTTCGCAGGGATTTGATATCGTATATTTTGGTAACATACCGAATGGATCAGGGCTATCTTCATCCGCCAGTATTGAAGTTCTAACCGGCTTTATTGCAAAGCAGCTTTGCGGTTTCGATATTGATATGATTAAGATTTCTTTGGTATCCCAATATGCAGAAAATAAATTCAATGGCGTAAACTGTGGCATTATGGATCAGTTTGCGATTGCTATGGGCAAGCAGAATCATGCAATTTTCCTAGATACCAGCAACCTTCATTATGAATATGCGCCATTAGAATTAGGCGATGCGAAGTTGGTGATTGCATGCAGTAATAAAAAGCGTGGTCTCAGTGATTCTAAATATAATGAACGAAGAGCCGAATGTGAAGAAGCTTTGGCGCGACTTCAGAAAGTTGTGAAAATTGAAACCCTTGGTGATCTGTCTGAGGAAGAATTTGAACAGCATAAAGATGTAATTCAAGATGAAATTCTCATAAAGAGAGCAAAACATGCAGTATATGAGAACCGGCGAACAATTCATGCAGTAGAAGCATTAAAGGCAAATGATATTGAGAAGTTTGGAAAATTAATGAATGCATCCCATATTTCCTTGCAGTATGATTATGAGGTAACCGGTATTGAACTTGATACGCTTGTTGAGACTGCCTGGAAGCAGGAGGGTGTTATCGGAGCAAGAATGACCGGAGCAGGCTTCGGCGGTTGCACCGTGAATATCGTAAAGAATGACTGCATTGATACCTTTATTGCCAATGTAGGAAAAGTATATGAAGACAAAATCGGATATAAAGCGGATTTCTATGTAGTGGAAATCGGTGATGGCCCAAGAGAGATATAGAATCTTTAAAGAAGTGAATATGGAACAAGAGGAATGGAAATCCAATTCCTTTGTTACGAATTCTAGTGGATGACACAACTTCGGTTGTACCATCCACTTTTTATACAGAATTATTTATAAATATGAAGCTATAGCCTTGCAAGTTTGAAAACTTTCTTGTATGCTATTATACAAAAAAGGACAGGCAGTGAAATTTTCTTAGGTTTACCATGTATGAATTACATATTTTTTATATGTATTCGTTATAATTGACTTTAATTGCAAATATTGGCTTACGAAAGGATGGTTATTGAATGAAGCAACTGTTAAAGAATAAGGCAAGAAAACAATTTGAGATGAATGGAAAAAGGTATGAATACTATAGTTTGAAAACGCTGCAAGATGAGGGATATGATATAAAGAAGCTGCCATTTTCTATTAAAGTATTATTAGAATCTGTATTAAGACAATGTGATGGGCATGTCATTACGGAAGATCATATTCGCAGTCTAGCTGATTGGGCAAGTGGCAAAGTAAGCCAAGCAGAAGTACCCTTTAAGCCAGCCCGTGTTATCCTTCAAGATTTTACCGGTGTTCCGGCCGTAGTTGATCTAGCATCCATGCGTGCAGCAATAGGAGAGAATATGCAGGATAACGCAGAAAATAATTCTATTCTGGATAAGATTAATCCGGAAGTACCTGTGGATTTGGTAATCGATCATTCCGTACAGGTTGATTTCTATGGTACACAGGAAGCTTTGGATCAGAATATGCGTTATGAGTTTGAACGTAATAAGGAACGTTATCAATTTTTAAGCTGGGCGCAGAAAGCATTCGATCATTTAACTGTGGTTCCTCCGGCGACAGGTATCATCCATCAGGTGAATTTGGAATACTTGGCGCAAGTGGTACAGCAAAAGAACGAAGAGGATTGTGTTGTTGTTTATCCGGATTCCTTAGTCGGAACGGATTCCCATACGACTATGATTAATGGTCTTGGCGTACTCGGATGGGGTGTTGGCGGAATTGAAGCGGAAGCCGGTATGCTAGGACAACCTTCCTATTTCCCTATGCCGGAGGTTATTGGTGTTCGTTTTACAGGAGAACTAGCTCCGGGTGCAACGGCAACGGATCTGGCACTTCGGGTGACCAATCTGTTAAGACAAAAAGGTGTTGTTGGAAAATTCGTAGAATTCTTTGGTGAGGGTATAAGAAAGCTTTCCCTAGCCGACCGTGCTACAGTTGCAAACATGGCGCCGGAATATGGCGCTACCTGCGGATTCTTCCCTGTGGATGAGGAGACCTTAGATTATCTGGAGCTGACCGGAAGATCCAAAGAGCAAATTGCATTAGTAAAAACCTATCTCATAGAAAATGATATGTTTAATCAATATCAGTATGAACCAAAGTATACGGAAGTGCTGGAATTGGATTTAAGTACCGTAAAACCTTCCTTGGCAGGTCCAAAACGTCCCCAGGATTTGATTCCTCTGGAAGAGATGAAGCAGCAGTTTGTAAAATCAGTAACTGCCCCGCAGGGTAATCAAGGACATGGATTATCCGAAGACGTGTTTGAGAAAAAGGTTGAGGTGGTTTTAGCCGATGGCAGAAGAAGCACAATGGCAACCGGTTCCATCGCAATAGCATCGATCACCTCCTGTACCAACACTTCAAATCCTTCCGTAATGCTGGGAGCTGGATTATTGGCCAAGAAAGCGGTAGAGAGAGGCTTGCAGGTTCCGGCTCATGTGAAAACTTCCTTGGCACCGGGATCGCGCGTAGTATCAGGATACCTGAATGCTTCCGGATTACAGAAATATCTGGATCAGCTAGGATTTCAGATTGTAGGCTATGGTTGTGCTACTTGTATCGGTAATTCTGGTCCGCTTCTTCCGGAGATTTCCTCGGCTATTCAGGAGAATGACCTTCTTGTTAGTGCTGTTCTGTCAGGAAACCGGAACTTTGAAGGTAGAATTCATAGCTTAGTGAAAGCAAATTACTTGGCATCTCCACCATTGGTTGTGGCATATGCATTGGCAGGAACGGTTAATATTGACCTAACGAAAGATCCGATTGGCTATGACACCAAGGGAGAAGCTGTTTATCTGAAAGATATTTGGCCAACCCATGAGGAACTGAATGAAGTTATGGCTGCCAGCCTGAAGCCGGATCTTTTCCGCAAGGAATATGAGACGGTATATGATAATAATCAGTTGTGGAATAAAATTAGTGTAGCAGAGAGTAAGCTTTATCAATTTGACGAGGACTCCACTTATATTCAGAACCCTCCTTTCTTTACAGGCCTTACCAAGGAACCGAATGTGATTGAAAAACTGACCGGTTTAAGAGTTCTTGCAAAGTTTGGTGATTCCATAACAACCGACCATATTTCACCGGCAGGTGCAATCGGAAAAAATACTCCGGCTGGAAAATATCTGTCTGAACGTGGTGTTGCGGTATCTGATTTCAACACCTACGGTTCCCGTAGAGGTAATCATGAAGTCATGATGCGCGGAACATTTGCCAATATTCGTATTCGTAATCAGATTGCTCCGGGTACAGAGGGTGGATATACAACCTACTGGCCAAGCAAAGAAGTTATGCCGATCTACGATGCCTGCATGAAATATAAGGAGGATGGAACCGGACTCGTTGTACTTGCAGGAAAGGATTACGGTATGGGCTCTTCCAGAGACTGGGCTGCCAAAGGTCCAAGTCTGCTTGGGGTAAAAGTTGTGATAGCGGAAAGCTATGAGCGTATCCATCGTTCCAACTTAGTAATGATGGGCGTTCTCCCTCTGCAGTTTATGGATGGGGAAAATGCTGACAGCTTAGGATTAACCGGTGAAGAAACGATAGAGGTACAGATTAATGACAATGTAAAGCCAAGAGATATCATAACCGTTACTGCACAGCGTAAAGATGGTTCTACAATCCAATTTGAAACCATTGTTCGTTTTGATTCTGAAGTCGATGTGGATTACTATCGTAACGGAGGAATCCTTCAGATGGTATTACGTCAGAAATTGGCTGAATAAAATAATTATTTGCCATGATTTTATCACTATGGTTATTGCCCGACTAAGAATTCGTTCAGATACGGTTTGCTTAATTGGGCAATCGCTATCATTTGTCTAAATAGAATAAAAAAATACAGGCAGTGGAAAGAAGAAATCACTTACTTTCTATGCCTGTATTTTTTAATTATCCCACAAATAAATATTGCTGATTTCTTTATTTTAATTATGCCTGCCCCTGGAGTTCTAACTTCGCAAGCTGAATACATCCCATAATTCCTTGATTATCATTAAGGGACGCAGGAACAATATAATGATCAATATCTTTCATCTGTTCGGTATTGATATAACCGTTCATCAGTTTAAGCACTTGCTTACGAATCAGAGGAAAGAGCTGCTTTTGATGCATAACACCTCCGCCAAGAACTATCTTATGCGGGGATAGAGTAAGTATGTAATTTACGATACCCTGTGCAAGATAGTAAGCCTCCAATTCCCAAACTTCGTTTTTGTCGGCTAATTCAATCGCTTTTTTACCCCAACGCTTCTCAATCGCCGGACCAGCTGCCAAAGCTTCCATGCAGTTTGGATGGTAAGGGCAGTTACCTTCAAAGTGATCATCGGGGTGCTTGCTTAATAGGGTATGTCCGGCTTCCGGATGGAGCATTCCATGAAGTAACTTGCCGTTTACTAAGACACCGACACCAACACCGGTACCAACTGTGATATAGATACCGGAATCTAATCCTTTCATGGTTCCCCATGTGGCTTCTCCCAGTGCGGATGCATTAACATCCGTATCAAAGCCAACCGGAATATTCAGCGCTTTCTTAATATTTCCAAGGATGTCATAATTTCTCCAAGCTAATTTTGGAGTAGAAGTAATATAACCATAGGTTTTTGAATTTCTATCAAGATCAACTGGTCCAAAGGAACCAATACCAAGTGCTTCAATATTCTTTCCTTTAAAATATTCTATGATTTTTGGAATTGTTATATCGGGGGTTTCTGTAGGCATGGATACACGATCAAGAATTTCCCCATTTTCATTGCCTATCGCCAAGACCATTTTTGTACCGCCTGCTTCTAATGCACCAAGTAACATATGATACACCTAACCTTTCTGAGAGCTTTTTGTTAAATTCTTTACAATTTGAAGCCACGTATAATTTTATACTAAATATTAGGAAAAAGGAAGAGCTTTTTTATAATCGTCTAGGAAACGATTGAATCTCTGTTAAATCTATTGTATAACTATATTAGGCAAATATTTACATACGGGGTTTCTTAAATACTTATTTAAAAAGAGGAAGGAGAGAAGGTATGTTAAAGCAATCATTAAATGGAACATGGATGATGAAGGAAGTAACAGAAACCAATTGGATTACGGCGACAATCCCCGGTTCTGTTATGTCTGCTTTACTGGCGAATGGTCTTACGAAGGATCCCTATTATCGGGACAATGAATATGAAGCTAGGGAATTGTTTCGTAAGGATTATGAGTTCCAACGGGAATTTGAATTATCCAATGAATTTTATGAGAATGAGAAAGTGGAACTCATTTGCTATGGGCTTGATACACTGGCAGAAATCTATATCAATGGCACATTATTAGCCAAAACCAACAATATGCATCGAACCTGGAGACTGCATTGCAAGGAATTATTAAGACCGGGCAACAATCAAATTAAGATTATCTTTCGTTCACCGATAAATTACATAGAAAGCTATCAGCCGGAAGAAGGCAAGGAAATGAATTATGTGATCACTGGTGCAATGCGGGGAAATCAGTATCTGAGAAAAGCACATTCCATGTTTGGATGGGATTGGGGTGCACAGATACCGGATGCCGGAATCTGGAGAGATATTGAACTGGTTGCTTTTTCGGATGCCAGATTAGTGGATGTGGATATTGTACAGCACCATGAGCAGGGTAATGTTAAATTAGAAATAAAAACCCAAATAGAAATGCTTAAGAACGGAAGTTATACCTTAGAATATGAACTGCTATCTCCTGATGGAATAAGAAAGACGGATCAATGTATCACCAGGGAGCATCTTTGCAACTATACGATTACTGTGGAAGAGCCTAAATTATGGTGGCCGAATGGATATGGGGAACAACCATTATACCAGTTAAGTATAAGATTGATAAATAATGATGGGCTTTGTGACAGGAAAGAATTCCGGCTTGGGTTGCGTACCTTAACAATCAGCCAGGAAAAGGATCAATGGGGCACGGAATTCGCATTTAAAGTAAATGGTGTTAAGATCTTTGCCAAAGGTGCAAATTATATCCCGGAGGATCATATATATTCCTATATAACCAAAGACCGTATCCGCTATCTGATCAATTCCTGCGTACGGGCGAACTATAACTGCCTTAGAGTCTGGGGTGGTGGTTATTATCCGAGCGATGATTTCTATGATGTATGCGATGAGGCGGGTATCATCGTATGGCAGGATTTGATGTATGCTTGCAATATCTATGAATTAACAAGGGAATTTGAAGAAAACATTATAGAAGAGACGAAGGATAATGTAAGAAGAATCCGTCATCATGCATCTCTTGGATTATGGTGCGGCAATAATGAAATGGAGGCAGGATGGGCAAGTTGGGATATCTTCCAATCCCACTCAAGAAAATTACGGGCGGACTATATTAAACAGTTTGAATACATCCTTCCAAGAGCGGTAGAAGAGGTTGATAATCGGACATTTTACTGGCCATCGTCTCCTTCCTCCGGTGGCTGCTTTGACAATCCTGATGATGAGAACCGGGGAGATGTGCATTACTGGGCAGTATGGCACGGACTGAAGCCTTTTGAAGATTATCAGAACTACTATTTCCGCTTCTGTTCGGAATTCGGTTTTCAATCCTTCCCATCCATAAAAACAGTGAAAACCTTTACAGAAAAAGAGGATCGAAACATCTTCTCCAAAATTATGGAAAGCCATCAGAAGAACGATTCGGCAAATGGTAAGATTCTTTACTATCTGTCGGAGAACTTCCTATATCCGAAAGACTTTGAAAGTCTTCTCTATGTATCGCAAATCCTGCAAGGAATTGCAATTAAATTTGGTGTCGAGCATTGGAGAAGGAATCGTGGACGCTGCATGGGATCGCTTTATTGGCAGCTAAATGACAATTGGCCGGTAGCTTCCTGGTCAAGTATCGATTACTATGGCAGATGGAAAGCCTTGCATTATATGGCGAAGAACTTCTATGCACCAATTGCGGGAAGTTTAACAAGACATGATAAGGTGGTTGAGGCACATATACAGAATGAAACATTCTGTGATGTAAATTGCAAAGTCACAATGACATTAAAAGCGATGGATTTGACGGTTCTTGACCGAAAAGAGCAAACGATTGCGGTTCCGGCACTTAGTGCAGCCAAAGTTATGGAACAAGATTATTCTTCCTTGGTAAAAGGAAGGGAAGACAGGGTATTTGTAGAAGCGGTATTTACCGATGAGAAAGGCAATCAAAGCATTGAAGTAATCTTCTTTGTGCCGTATAAATATCTGAAACTTGAGAAACCAAAGATTACCTATGAGGTAGAAGAAGATTCGGATGCATATAGAATTTCATTAGCAACGGATAAATTAGCATGCTTTGTTGCGTTGGACTTTGTGGACAATGATGGTATTTTTAGTGATAATTATTTCTATTTAACAAGTCAAGATCCAAAGGTTGTAACGATAAATAAAGCGGATCTCCGAGGAGAAGGAATTCGTAATGCGCAGGATCTTGCATGCAACCTATTGGTTCGTAGCTTATGGGATAGTTTTCATTGTGAATAAAGGGTTGGCATTATACTAAATAACGGCATAGATAAATAGAGGATTAACAGTAATAAAAAAGCTCCAGAATTTCTTCTGCATATTATAATAGAAGAAATGCATTCTGGAGCTTTTATCCATGATAAAAAGAAATGGAAAACCAATTCTTATAAGGTTTCTATTCTAAGTGATACTCTAGCATTAATTATCAAGTAACTTCTTTAATTCGTCCATAAATGTGTTTACATCTTTAAATTCACGGTAAACCGATGCAAACCGAACATAGGCTACCGGGTCAAGATTCTTTAACTTATCCATTACGATTTCGCCGATAATATAGCTTGGGACTTCCTTGTCTTCACGGCTAAAAATAATTGTTTCAACCTCATCTACGACTTTTGTTATCTGATCTACAGATATAGGTCTTTTATGACAGGAACGAAATACGCCAGATTCTATCTTTGCACGGTCGTAAGGCTCACGATTGTTATCTTTCTTAATGACGACAAGAGGAATGCTTTCCACTTTTTCATATGTAGTAAATCTTTTTTTACAGTCATCACATTGACGCCTTCTTCGAATAGAATTATTTTCGTCAGCAGGCCGAGAATCAATAACTCTGGTGCTATCATTGCCACAAAATGGACATTTCATTGTAAAATCCTCCTAATCTGTATAGCCGCATACCGCGAGCGAAGTGACAAATGCAACTTCAAAAATGATGAAATCTAATTGTCTGTCATCATATTGTATGCTGTTTTATACTTACCTAGATTATATTGAAGTTTATAGATAAGGTCAAGGATATTTTACAAAATATATGAATTTCTCCAATAATCTGCCAATATTATCTAACCCATAATGCAGTACCGCAGATAAAAGCATACCTTTGGCTAAATACATTTGACCAAACATTTCTCCGGATCAATATCTACCAGAATGATATCCACACCAATTTGCTTGATATCGCAACTTTTAATTACATATTCATGATCTCTTCCCAGGATACCCCATACTTTGCATGGGCCTGGAACAATGATATGCGTTATGCATCCCGTGCAGATATCGAATTCCACATCGCTGACATATCCCAGACGAGTGCAGTCTCTGCAATTAATCACTTCTTTTTCCCTTAATTCACAAATACGCACACAATCACCCTTTTCCTGTAAATTGCTCTATTCGCGATTGATGGCAACCGTTCAACCGATGGCGCATTTCTTATTGGACATACGAATACATTATATTTTTAATTTATTATATGCGGCAAAACAAATAATGCCTCAGGTTAAAAAAAGACCAAGGAATATTTTCATCCTTGGTCCTGTCATCATTCAAGCAAATATACTTAGAAATCACATAATTGCGGCTACCTTATCTTCAATTTCTTGTAATTGATCCTTGGAAGGGATATATTGGATTTTGATTGGATCTAATATAATTTCTACTCCAATGTCGGTTAACTCTTTGTTCACGATATCAATACTTTGTCCTCCCCAACCGTAAGAACCGAAAGCAAATCCTTTCTTTCCTTTCGGGGAGAGTCCCTTCATATAGGTAAGTAATGCACCAACACGGGGAGTAATATTATTATCAAGCGTTGGGGCACCAACCGCAACATAGCGTGCCGTTAATATATCGGTCATAATGTCCGATAGTTCACATACACTCAAATCATAAAGTACCGCTTTTGTACCGCGTCTGCCAAATCCCTCAACGATTCTTCGTGCCATTTTTTCGGTGGAATGCCACATGGTATCATAGATCACTAAAGCGGTATCATCGGTTTCTCCGTTCGCCCACTGTTGATATTTTGCAACGATATCCTTGATATGGCTTCTCCAAAGAATACCATGGCTGGGTGCAATGATTTCGATGTCTACACCATCCAATGCTGCCAAGGCTTTTTTAGCCTGGGCTCCAAAAGGCATTAGGATGTTGGCATAATAGCCTTGCGCATCATAAAGGGCTGTTGGAAGATCGATTTCATCATCAAAAATAGGAGTCGAAGTATGATGCTGTCCAAATGCATCATTGGAGAATAGAATTTTTTCCTCAGGACAATAGGTAAGCATGTTATCCGGCCAATGGAGCATAGGGGTTCCAATAAAGGTAAGCGTGCGCTTACCTAAGGAAATGCTATCGCCGGCTTTTACTTGCTGATAAGGGAAATCTGAACCATAGTGGGCGGTGAGCCCTTTGATACCATTCGGAGATGAGGTAATCAGCTTCGCATTTTTAGCAACACTCATAACTACCGGTATGGAACCGGAATGGTCCATTTCTACGTGGTTGGAAATAACATAATCAATCTTGGATGGATCTACAATAGCAGAAATGCGGTCCAGAAGTTCCTCAGCAAAGTTTGCTTTTACAGTATCAATTAAAGCGATTTTCTCATCGATAATCAGGTAGGCATTATAGGTAGTACCTTTATGAATTGGGTAACCATGAAAACTTCTGAGATTCCAATCAACGACACCAACGGAATAAATTCCGGGTTTAATTTCTTTTTTGTTCATAGGATATACCTCCTTTATGGCTATATATAATTTTCTACTTTGTGAAATAAATTATTCCAATTCCATAGAATTCCTTAGGAACATCCATATTGTATAATTCATAAAAGACTTTGTCAAATATTTAGGTGTGAATTTTGCTGCTTGGCATTGCGCATCCTAACGATAGAATTACAAGTTAGGAGTTAATGCTCATGAAGCCAATATTGCATGATCAAATAAGGAAACAAGAGGATATAGCCTTTGCCAACCGTATTCTGGCGGAACATGGTATGCCGGTCTTGCTTCGAATTAAGCCTGCAAATACAATCAATATTGATAAAAGGAAAATTACAAATCAGTCAATATTTATGAAGGAATTCAATAAAATCGTAACATCTTTTGATTGTAAACTATGGATGCTTTATGAGGATAAATCGACGTTACTGCTCATTCTTTATGATCCGGAGCATTTAAATGCTTTACTTAAAATATACCCCAATAGGCAATTTTTATCTGCTTATGGTTATAAATTTGAAGAAAACATGGTAGATAATATACTGCAGCGTTTGGTACAACGGTATCTTAAATATCGAAAAGATAATGCAGAGTTTCCGCATGAAATCGGTATCCTACTAGGGTATCCTATTGGAGATGTTGAGGGATTTATACGGAATAGGGGAAAGAATTATCTATATCAAGGTTATTGGAAGGTCTATACTGATGTGGAGATGGCAAAAGAAACCTTTTTGCAGATTCATAAGGCAAGAGAGATTGGAAAATTATCCCTTGCGGGAAATCAGACTCTTTGCTATACTACTCTTAGGCAAATGCTTCCTTCCTTGGGGGAGAGATTAGGGAAGGAGTAGTTCTATGTTCAGTAAAGCATATAGTGCAGCGATACATGGGATTGATGGGTTAATTGTATCCGTGGAAGCCGATGTCAGTGATGGTCTGCCCTTATTTGATATGGTGGGTTATCTGGGATCGGAGGTTAAAGAAGCCAGAGAACGTGTTAAGATTGCATTGAAAAACTCCGGTTACCGGCTTCCGGCCAAACGTATCACGATTAATCTGTCACCGGCGGATGTTCGAAAGGAAGGAACCGCCTTTGATTTACCCGTTGCAATCGCAATTCTAACGGCATTAGGCTATCTAGAGGAAGAACATCTGAAAGACGTTCTTATCATCGGCGAACTTAGTCTGAATGGGTCCATTCATAAAGTTAACGGCGTTCTGCCAATCGTTTATTCCGCACAGCAAAAAGGTTTTACAAAATGCATCGTTCCAAAGGAAAATGCTAAGGAAGGGGCAGTCGTAGGAAATATCAAAACCTATGGTGTCTCAACTTTACGTGAGGCAGTTGATTTGCTCCGAGGGGAAACGGGTATGTCTCCCGAGCATTTGGATGTTGAGGCATTGTTTCAAAAGAAAAACAGGGAGGAAGATGTTGATTTCTCTGATGTGGCAGGACAGAAGGCAGCAAAAAGAGCAATTGAAATCGCAGTTTCGGGAATGCATAACATTTTACTCATTGGTCCTCCCGGTTCCGGTAAAACGATGTTGGCAAGAAGAATACCAACCATTATGCCGGAGCTTTCCTTTGATGAAAGCATGGAGTTATCGAAAATTTATAGTATTGCCGGATTATTGGATAACCAAGGATTAATCTTAAAGCGGCCATTTCGGGCGCCGCATCACACGATTACTTCTTCCGCTTTGGTTGGCGGGGGAAGAACCCCAAGACCAGGAGAAATCAGTCTAGCCCATCAGGGCGTTCTTTTTCTTGATGAATTCCCCGAATTTCAGAAAAGTACCATTGAAGTATTACGGCAGCCATTAGAGGATAAAGCAGTCACCATAGCCAGGTTGCATGGGACATTTCGCTATCCGGCCGCTTTCATGATGGTTGCGGCCATGAACCCTTGCAACTGTGGATTTTATCCGGATCGGAATAAATGCAGTTGCTCGATCAATATGGTAAAGCGGTATCTGAATCGAATATCACAGCCGATTTTGGATCGATTTGATATCTGCGTTGAAGCTATGCAGATGAATTATAAAGAATTAGAGGCCACACATAAGGAAGAGACCTCGGAGGAAATTCGTAATAGAGTAAACATTGCCCGCAATATGCAGATGGAGCGCTATAAAAACGAAAATTTCTATTTTAATTCGCAATTAACACCGAAGACAATTAAGAAATACTGCAAGCTGGATAGTAAAGTGCGGACACTACTCGAGCAAGCTTTCGCTACGATGAACCTGAGTGCACGGGCTTATCATCGGATACTCAAATGTGCAAGGACAATTGCCGATCTTGATCTGAGTGAGCAAATCCAGACAAAGCATATCAGTGAAGCAATCTGCTACCGAAGTTTGGACCAAAAGTATTGGGGCGAATAACGGGAGGTGTAAGCTTGAAAAATCAAGAATATAATTACTGGATTAGTAGCATACCTAACATTGGTCCGAAGAAAATCGAGCTACTGTTGAATACCTTCGGGACGGCGGAGGAAGTATTCAAGGCTTCCGGGTCTGCTTTGAAAACGGTGATAGAATGTGCAAAATCAGATCAAACGGTTCGGTTTATGCAATCGGATCTGGATGCGATATTACATAGTAAAGATAAAAATAGAATCCATATGGAATTTAGCCGGTTAACCGAGCGTGGTATCCGGTTTATATCAAAAGAGGAAGAGGAATATCCGGACAAGTTACGACAAATATATAATGCACCTTATGCTATCTTCGTCAAGGGAAAGCTGCCACGGAAGGATCAAAAGGTAATCGCTATCGTCGGAGCAAGAGAATGCTCCGCCTATGGAACGGAGATTACAAGGTATATGGCGAAATCTTTAGCCTCAGAAGGGGTCGTAATCCTTAGCGGAATGGCAAGAGGAATTGATAGCTATGCGCATAATGGAGCATTGGAAGCCGGTGGCATCACCTTAGCAGTGCTTGGATGTGGCATTGATATCTGCTATCCGAAGGAGAATATCAAACTTTATATGGAGATACAGAAAGAGGGAGCGATTATCTCTGAGTACGCCCCTGGGATACAGCCATTTGCAGGGAATTTTCCTATGCGTAACAGGATTATCAGTGCTCTCAGCGATGGTATCCTGGTCATTGAGGCTAAAAAAAAGAGCGGTTCGTTAATTACGGTGGACATGGGATTGGAGCAAGGAAAAGAAATCTATGCCATTCCGGGAAGAATATGCGATATCCTTAGTTCGGGGTGTAATAATCTAATCAAGATGGGAGCAAAACCGGTTACCACGCCGATGGACATTCTGGAGGATTTGTTTCCGGATGGATATAGGAATCCGGCAGAAGCTATTGCAAAGACGCAGATACCATTAAGTAAAGGGGAAAAGAAGGTTTTTGATTGCCTCAATTTGGAACCTAAGTATATAGAGGTGATTTCAGACCAAACAGATATCCCAATGATGGAACTTATGGAGATTTTAGTTAAACTGGAACTTCGAGGTTTGATACGTCAAACCATTAGAAACCATTATATTCAAAATTTGCAATGATAATTAGTTGCAATATCATGGATTTTATATATAATTGTATGATGCAGCCTCAGAAATACGGTTTTAAAGCAAACGTCGGCAAATCCATTCATGTCCACATTTTTTATGCTAAAGTAATCATATTGAGCATATAAATTGTTTCAGGAAGGTATTCTAAATTTATATAGAATGATATTTTGTACGAAACAAGTAAATATTCTACCTTTCTTTTGTGAAATAACCTTATAAATGGGAAGCGAAGTTTGGTACAATTGATAAAATTTAATAATTTGCTTGAAACAATGAATAAAATAGTGTATGCTAGTTTAAGTTTTATAGCCAATTATAGTAAAAAATAGTATGTGTCACGCAAGTTGTATTGGTAATACAATAAGACATAAGAATGAAATGAGGGAAGTTGTAGTATGCCAAGATATCTTGTAATAGTAGAATCTCCGGCAAAAGCCAAAACAATAAAGAAATTTTTAGGTAAAAATTATGAAGTCCTGGCATCGAATGGGCATGTTAGGGATTTGCCTAAGAGCCAGTTGGGCATCGATATAGAGAATGATTTTGAACCGAAATATATTACCATAAGAGGTAAGGGTGATTTACTTGCGAAGCTTAGGAAAGAAGTAAAGAAAGCAGATAAAGTATATCTTGCAACAGACCCTGACCGTGAAGGTGAAGCGATTTCATGGCACTTATATCATTCCTTGAAATTGGAGGATAAGTCTACCAGTCGAATTACCTTTAATGAAATCACAAAGAATGCAGTTAAGTCCTCGATTAAGGAAGCCAGAGATATTGATATGGATCTGGTGGATGCACAGCAGGCAAGAAGGGTACTGGATCGTTTGGTGGGTTATCTCATTAGCCCGTTACTATGGGAGAAGGTTAAGCGTGGACTTAGTGCCGGTAGAGTACAATCTGTGGCACTTAGAATTATCTGTGACCGGGAAGAGGAAATCAATTCCTTTGTACCGGAGGAATACTGGAATTTGGAAGCTGTATTTAGGATGCCTGGGAAGAAGCAGCCTTTGGCTGCTAAACTGTCCAGTTCCAAGAAGGTTATTCGAAGCGAAGCGGAAATGAATGAAATTCTTGCAAAACTGGAAAATGCCGAATTTGTCGTTGACGAGATTAAGAAAAGTGAGCGTATCCGGAAGGCACCTTTACCATTTACAACAAGCACATTACAGCAAGAGGCGGCAAAGACGTTAAACTTTTCAACCAAAAAAACCATGCAACTCGCACAGCAACTCTATGAAGGTGTTGATGTGAAAGGGTATGGTACCGTAGGTTTGATTACTTATCTGCGTACGGATTCTGTTCGTATCAGTGACGAAGCGGATCGCGCGGTGAAAGATTTTATTAAGGAAAACTATGGCGAAAACTTTGTGACTAAGGTAGAAAACGCCGGACGTACCGGTAAAAAGATTCAGGATGCCCATGAAGCAATTCGCCCCACATATGTGGAAATTACTCCTGCAATGGTAAAAGAAACATTGGGAAGGGATCAATACCGGTTATACCAATTGATCTGGAAAAGGTTTGTTGCAAGCAGAATGGAGCCTGCAAGATATGAAACAACCTCACTAAGAATAAAAGCAGATGACTATAAATTTACGACGTCCACTTCCAATTTGATATTTGAAGGTTTCATGAAAGTATATGTACCTGAGGAAGAGCAAGAGGAAACCGGCGTTATTTTTGAAAACTTAAAGGAAGGCGATATTCTTAAACCGGTTGCATTAAATAAGAGCCAGCATTTTACGCAACCGCCGGCGCATTTTACCGAAGCATCCTTGGTAAAAACTTTGGAGGAAATGGGGATCGGAAGACCGAGTACCTATGCACCAACCATCACAACCATCATATCCAGAAGATATGTTGCTAAGGAGAATAAGAACCTTTATGTAACAGAACTTGGTGAGGCTGTCAATCATCTTATGAAAATTGCATTCCCAAGTATCGTAGACGTTAATTTTACGGCAAATCTGGAATCCCTACTTGACTGTGTGGAAGATGGTACTGTGAATTGGAAGACCGTAATAAGGAACTTTTATCCTGATTTGGCAGAAGCGGTTGCAAATGCACAGAAAGAATTAGAGAAAATTGAGATCGCAGATGAGGTTACAGATGAGATTTGTGATGTATGCGGACGAAACATGGTAATTAAATATGGTCCGCATGGTAAATTCCTTGCGTGCCCTGGATTTCCGGAATGTAAGAATACCAAACCGTACCTTGAGAAGATAGGTGTCACTTGCCCGAATTGCGGAAGTGATGTGGTAATTCGTAAAACAAAGAAAGGTAGAAAATATTACGCTTGCATCAATAATCCCGAATGTGAATTTATGACCTGGCAGAAACCATCCAATACCCGATGCGAACAATGCGGAGGAGTAATGGTGGAAAAAGGTAACAAATTAGTTTGTGAAGATAAAAATTGTGGTTATGTAATGTCCATAGAAAAATCTCATGTTTCTTATTAGCCAAAGGCAAGTGATTAAGTAAAATAAACAGAATTGGATATAAAATTTAAAAATCAGTAGAAAATGTGCGTCAAAACAAAGGAAAAACTATTGTTTTTAAAAATAATATATGATAAAATTGAAAAGGCTAACAATTATACTCTGTTGTGAAAAAATAATGAATGATCAAATACTTAAACCTTGGGGAGGTTAATAAACTGGGAGGAGCCGTCTAATGAGTGTACAGTTATTGGATAAAACAAGAAAAATTAATAATCTGTTGCATAATAATAATTCACATAAGGTGGTTTTTAATGATATTTGCCATGTCCTAAGTGAGATATTGGAGTCAAATATTTTAGTCATTAGCCGTAAGGGGAAAGTACTTGGTATCAAAAATCGTGATGATATTGCTGAAATTCATGAACTGATAAAAGATGTCGTTGGAAGATATATAGACAGTTTATTAAATGAGCGGCTCTTGAACATCTTATCAACCAAAGAGAATGTGAATTTAAGGACCCTTGGATTTGAATTTGACCAAGTTGACAACTATAAGGCTATAATAACTCCAATAGATATTGCCGGTGAGAGACTGGGAACATTATTTATTTATAAAACAGGGGAACAGTATACTATTGATGATATTATTTTGAGCGAATATGGTACCACTGTTGTAGGACTGGAAATGATGCGATCTGTGAATGAAGAAAACGCGGAGGAAAACCGCAAAATACAGATTGTTAAATCAGCAATTAACACCTTATCCTTCTCTGAATTAGAGGCAATCACTCATATTTTCGATGAGCTCAAAGGAAATGAAGGTATTTTAGTAGCGAGTAAGATTGCTGACCGAGTTGGAATCACAAGATCGGTGATTGTTAATGCACTTAGAAAGTTTGAAAGTGCAGGAGTAATCGAATCCCGTTCTTCAGGTATGAAAGGAACTTATATCAAAGTACTCAATGATGTTGTATTTGATGAATTAAGAAATTTAAAAAATCAAAATTAGACGATTTTTTGGTATTTGAATCTAAATATGATGAATTAAGGAATTTAAAAATTAAATTTGACGAATTATGGGATTTATGGTAATGCATAAATCCCCTTTTTTTATTCCAATTTATAACATAATAACACAGATATATACATATAAATACATATTTTGTAGATAAAAAGAAATATATTCTATTATTTTTCGGTAATTTTATACAAGGTATGGTATAATCCTACTATTTTTTCAAATATATCTTGTGTTTTTATAAAAGTAATTTATAATATTTTATAAAGGAAAGGAGCGCAGATATGTTTGGTTCTAATGCATTTAACTATATCAATGTACTTGATAAAGCAGCAGATGCAAGTTGGTTACGAAATGAAGTAATTTCAAACAATATTGCAAATGTTGATACTCCAGGATACAAACGTAAAGATGTGCAGTTTGAAGCTTATCTGATGTCAGCATTGATCGGAGATAATTCTTTGGAGAAAAGAGTTTCTAATATACATCTTAATGCGATTAATCCATCCATCTATACGGATTATGCAAATTTAAGCTATCGTATGGATGGTAACAATGTTGATATCGATACGGAAACTGCTAACTTAGCGCAGAATCAAATTCGGTATTATGCCTTAATTGATTCCATGTCACAGGAATTCAACCGAATTAAAACGGTACTTCAAATGAAGTAATGAAAAAGCATAATACAGAAAATTTACGAATGATAAGGTATTATGACGAAAAGTTATAATACGGGAATGAAAACTCATATGTGACATTGCTTGATGCAATTCGACAAAATTAGTGTGGTGGAATTCAATACGATTATAGTGCAGTGAATTAACGAACAGAAGTAACATGGGAATGAGTATGAGAAAAGTGAGGGAAAATCATGTCAGCTATGAATGGAATGAATATTAGTGCTAGTGGAATGACTGCACAACGATTAAGAATGGATATTATTTCTCAGAATATTGCCAATGTAAATACAACCCGTGATGAATTTGGCAATGTATACAGACGGAAAGCGGTTGTATTTGCAGAAAAAGATGTAACACCCTTCGGAGAGGTCCTGATGAAGACTGCCGGAACTGCAGGTAATGGAGTGAAAGTAGTTCGTATTGTACAGGACGATAAAACGCCAATGAAAAAAGTCTATGATCCGTCCCATCCGGATGCAGATGAAGAAGGATATGTATCTTATCCGAATGTTAATACCGTGCAGGAAATGACGGATTTAATTGATGCAACCCGTTCCTATGAAGCAAATGTTACAGCATTTAACGCGGCTAAAAACATTGCTTTGAAAGGTTTGGAAATTGGCAAATAAACTCTTGGAGGTAGATTATGATTAATGTAGTTAGTGGATTAACCGAATATAGTAAATATGGTGTGGGTTCGGTTACCGCCGCAAAACAGAATCGAAATGCTACATTCGAAAGCATTTTTCAAGCAGCGGTTAATTTAATAAATGAGACAAATAACTATACAAATGCCGCAGAAGAAGCGGAAATGGCTTATGCTCTTGGGCTTACAGATAATACCCATGACTTGCTGATTGCTCAACAGAAAGCTAATCTATCGCTGCAATATACCGTTGCAATTCGTAATCAGGTAATTGAAGCATACAAGGAGATTATGAACTTACAGTTCTAATCCAATGTAGGGTAAAAATAAATAGGGGAGCAAACGGTAATGGGCGAGAGATTAAAAGAAATACCTAAGAAATTATTAGAGCTTTGGAATAAATATACGAGTAAGCAAAAGACAATCATTATTAGTACGGTTTGTACAATTATCTTAGCGTTTGCGATTTTAATATTCCTAATGAGCCGGACAGAATATGAAGTTCTGACAATTGCCGAGACGACAAAGGATTCCAGCAAAATTGTAGAGTTATTGGAGAAAGAAGGAATAGAATATAAGCTAGGGAATGATCAGTTAACGATATCCGTAGACCGTGAACGATATTCAGATGCAGTCTTATTGCTTGCTAGTAATGATGTGCCGTCAACTGGCTTATCCTTGGATGAGTTGCTGAATAATAGCTTAAGTACAACGAATAGTGATCGTACACTTAAGCTTAATCTTTATATGCAGAATCAACTCCGTAATTATATTACCAAAATGGAAGGGGTAGAGGATGCTCAGGTTTATTACATACCTGTAGAAAGTAGTAATTCTATATTAACTGAAGCGGAAGAAACGAGTGCCAGCGTTCTTTTGACAGTAAATGATGATTTTAAAATTGAGTCTGCACAAACCATAGCAGAGGTGGTAGCATCCGTTATCGGAAACAAAACAACGGATAAGATTAAAGTTGCAGATCAAAATGGTAATTTGCTGTTTGGTGCAGGAAAAGACCTGTACTCTGGTAGTGCTGTTTCTAATGAAGATTATAAAGAACGGCTTCGTAATACCTTTATCAACAATCTGTATATGGGGTTAATCAAAAGTGGCTATGACGATGTTGAGATTATGCCTAATTTGGTTTTCAACATGGATAAAGTGAGCGAGTTGTATACGGAATATCTTCCTGCGGAAGGGCAAGACCAAGGAGTATATGGTCATAGTTATACCTATAGTTCGGAAAATGCCGGATCTACCGGAGGGGGAATCCCTGGAACAAGTTCCAATGATGAAACGGATTATATGATACAGGATTCGACATCCTCCAGTGGTTCAGTAGAGATTGAGGAAATTGATTATCTTCCAAATGAGAGAGTAACGAATATTGAATATGAGGTTGGTGCTGTTATACCGGATAAATCCTCCATCAGTATTGTTCTTCGTAAAGTGAAAACAATGAAAGAAGAAGAATTGGAAATGCAAGGCTTGCTGGAAGATATCACATTTGATGAATATGTGCTACAAAATAGTGCTAGTCAGAAGGTTGATGTGGATCCTGATATTATTACCATGGTATCCATGGCAACCGGCATTGCAGAAAGCAATATTCAGATTATGGCTTATGAACAACCGGTATTTATTCCGAGAGCGAAAGTAGAAAGAAGTTGGACGGATTATGCAACAATCATACTCGCTGTTTTGATCGTGGCACTACTTGCTTTTGTAGTATTTAAGGGAGTAATGCCTGTTAAAGTTACGGAAATGGAGCCGGAACTGTCTGTTGAGCAATTGCTTGCTACAACGAAGGAAAATCAGTCCATTGAGGATATTGACTTTAACGAAGTATCGGAAACACGGAAAATTATTGAGAAATTTGTTGATGAAAAACCGGAAGCAGTTGCGCAGCTCTTACGTAACTGGTTGAACGAAGATTGGGAATAAAGGAGATAATTGAGGAAAGGCAGTGAGTCTAATGGCAAAGACGATGAGTGAAATCACCGGCGTACAAAAAGCGGCGATACTTTTAATCACTTTAGGGCCGGAAAGATCAGCAAGTATTTTTAGACATTTAAAAGAAGAAGAGATAGAGACATTAACTTTAGAGATTGCCAATACCCGAAGTGTATCTCCAGCTACGAAGGATCAGGTTTTGGATGAATTCTATGAAGTATGTTTAGCGCAACAATATATAGCAGAAGGTGGTATCAGCTACGCAAAAGAGCTTCTAGAAAAAGCGCTGGGACCTGAAAAAGCAAGAGATGTTATCGGTAAGCTAACCGCATCCTTACAGGTTCGTCCATTTGAATTTGTTCGTAAAACGGATGCATCTCAGTTGCTTAACTTTATACAGGATGAGCACCCACAGACAATTGCACTTATTTTGTCCTATCTGGCTCCGTCGCAAGCGGCTTCCATTATTTCTTCCTTACCACCGGATAAGCAGGCTGATGTTGCAAGACGTATTGCACAAATGGATCGTACTTCACCGGATGTAATCAAGGAAGTGGAAAAGGTGTTGGAACGCAAGTTGGCATCGTTGGTAAATCAGGACTATACCATTGTTGGTGGTGTGGATTCCATCGTAGAAATCTTAAATACTGTTGATCGCGGTACTGAGAAACATATTATGGAGACCTTGGAAATTGAAGATCCAGAACTTGCAGACGAGATTCGTCGTAAGATGTTCGTATTTGAAGACATTCTTAGTCTCGATGACAGATCGATTCAGAGAGTTCTTAGAGAAGTTGACAACAACGAATTGGCTGTTGCTCTTAAGGGTGCCAATGAAGATGTTCAAACAGTTATCTTTAACAATTTATCAAAGCGTTTGGCAGCTATGATAAAGGAAGATATGGAATATATGGGACCTGTTCGCTTGAAGGATGTTGAGGAAGCGCAACAGAAGATTGTTAATATTATACGTAAGTTGGAAGATTCCTCTGAGATAATCATTTCAAGAGGCGGAGGTGACGAAATCGTTGTCTAATGTGATTAAAGCCTATGCTGTCTGTTATGACAAAAGCGTAACAAAGACAATCGATAGTTACCAGAACTGGAAAGAGATTGAAAAAGTAAAAGAAAAATCAATCAAAAAATCTATTTTGATTAAAAATGAACCAAAGGAAAATACAGATGGTTTCTTAAGTGGGTTGGAAGCAGTCCCAATTATGGAACTTCCTTCAGAGGAGGAGCAGTCTGAGAAATCAAGTCAGATTATTGAAAACGCGAAACTGGAGGCACAGAAAATCCTAGAACAGGCAAAGCAGGAAGCGGCAAAGATTCAAAAGGAAGCTTTCGAGGAAGCTAAGAATAAAGGCTACCAAGATGGAATTGCTGCTGCTGAGCTTGAATTCAAAGATAAAATGGCTGAAATTGATCAGATAAAAGCAAAACTTCAGAAGGATTATGAGGTCATGCTAATGAATCTTGAACCACAGATTGCGGAAATAATTGCGTCCCTTGTGGAAAAGATTGTTGGTGTAGCAGTAGAGGAAGGAAAAGAGGTTATCCTTTATCTGGTAAAGAAGGCTTTAAGAAAACAGGATAAATGTAATGATTTTACGATACGGATCTCCAAGGAAGATTATGAATTTTTAAATAGTAAGAAGAATATCATTCTTGCGTCCCTTGGGAGAGATGTGAATTTACGAATAACAGAAGATCCTGCTTTGGAGAAAAATCAATGTCTTATCGAAACCGATTTCAGTGTGATCAATTGCGGCTTGGATGAGCAATTAAAGAACCTGATGATGGACATTAAATTGCTTGGAGGAGCTATATAGCAAGGGTAAAGCAGTGCAAAAGTGAGGAAAACTATGATTTCGATAAACTTAGATAAATATAATCAATTACTGGATAAGGATTATGACAAAGAATATGGCCGTGTTTTAAAAATGGTAGGTCTGACATTGGAGGCATCTGGTCCAGCAGCAAATCTTAATGATATCTGCTATATCATAGGGGATAACCCGGAAGATAAGAAAATAGCTGAGGTCATTGGGTTTCGTGAAAATCGATTACTGCTCATGCCCTATGATGATATGACAGGGATTGGTATCGGAAGTTTGGTTGAAAATGCTGGTACCTCATTCAAGGTTCCCGTAGGTGAAGAATTACTGGGCAAGACATTGGATGGTCTTGGGAATCCTTTGGATGCCTCAAAATTAAATTGCAATGCTTATTATCCGGCGGATGCAGATCCACCGGATCCCCTAAAAAGAAAAATCATAGACGAAGTATTGCCACTGGGAGTAAAAGCGGTAGATGGCTTATTAACCGTTGGTAAAGGACAAAGAATAGGCATATTTGCCGGTAGCGGTGTTGGAAAAAGTACACTCCTTGGTATGTTTGCAAGAAATACCAAAGCGGATATCAACGTAATCGCCTTAATCGGTGAGCGTGGTAGAGAGGTAAGAGAGTTTATAGAACGAGATCTCGGTGAGGAAGGTATGAAGAGATCAGTCTTGGTGGTTGCAACTTCCGATCGCCCGGCATTGATACGTAAGAAGGCGGCAAAAACTGCTACTGCAATTGCGGAATACTTCAGAGATCAAGGAAAAGATGTCCTGCTCATGATGGACTCCTTGACACGTTTTTCTATGGCGCAAAGGGAGATTGGCTTAGCTTCCGGCGAACCGCCGGTATCAAGAGGATATCCGCCAAGTGTTTATGCGGAAATGCCTAAACTTCTGGAACGAGCCGGTAATTCGGATATTGGATCCATTACTGGTCTATATACTGTCCTTGTCGATGGTGATGATTTTAATGAACCGATTACGGATACGGCAAGAAGTATTCTGGACGGACACATTATGCTATCAAGAAAAATAGCACAGAAGAATCATTATCCGGCGATTGATGTTCTTCAGAGTATTTCCCGTGTTATGAGCAGTATTGTAACGAAAGATCATAAAATAGCAGCCGGAAAACTGAAAAACGTTCTGGCAACCTATCAGGATGCGGAAGATTTAATTAATATAGGAGCTTATAAAAGTGGTTCCAATGAAGATATTGATTATGCAATTGCTAAGATTAAGGAAGTGAATGCCTTCCTTATGCAGGATGTAAATCAGAAAATGAATTTCGAGGATGAGATAAAATCTCTAATGGAGATATTTAAAGAATAATGAAAAAGTTTCGTTATCGTATGGAAAATATTCTTCAGATTAAGAAGAAGTTAGAAGAGCAGGCCAAGATTGCATACAGTACAGCAAGACTTCGACTTACCAAAGAAGAAGAAAAGCTGGAAATGCTAAAATCACAGAAAAGCTCTTATGAGGAACAATTAAGAGAACTAAGAAGTTCCAAGCTCAATCTATTGGAGATACGCCGTTGTGAAGAAGCGATTGATATCATGAAGTTGAAAATTGAACAGCAGATTCAAGTTGTGAAAGAAGCGGAAAAGAAACTTGAGATTGCGAGAATAAAACTACAGAACGCAATGGCGGAACGAAAAACACAGGAAAAACTCAAAGAGAAAGCATTTGAAAATTATATACTGGAGTATGAGGCAGAGGAACGAAAAGTGACTGACGAATTAAATAGCTTCAGATACGGTAACAACATGCTGGGTGAGGAGGACGCATAATGGCTAAAAATAGACAAGCCGACGGTAAAAGTAAGAATGAAGAAAGTAAAGTTTTGACAATTTTGATTGCGCTGTTGATCGTAATCATATGGATTGCAATCTTTGCTTTATTAGTTAAGTTGGATATCGGCGGATTTGGTTCCGGTGTCCTCAGACCTATTATTAAAGACGTACCTATTATTAACTTAATCCTTCCGGATGGTTCCGATGATCAGGTAGCATACGATAATAATTATTCCTATTCCTCATTGCCTGAAGCTGTTGCAAAGATAAAAGAACTGGAAATTATTATTGAGGAATTAAACCAAAAGGATGCCCAGAACCAAGCAGAAAAATTGGAACTGCAGACAGAGATCAATCGTTTAAAATCTTTTGAGGAAAAACAGGCGGAATTTGAAGAACGTCAGCTGGAATTCGATAAAGAAGTTGTATTCAATGATAAAGCTCCGGATATCGAAGAATATAAAGCATATTATGAACAGATTAATCCGGCAAATGCGGAGACTATATATCGACAGGTTGTAGAGCAACTGCAATTTTCGGATTCGATTTTAGAAAAGGCTAATATCTATAAAAATATGGATCCGGAAGCAGCAGCAGATATTCTGGAAACAATGTCAGCCGATATCAAATCAGTAGCGCAGATTTTATTAAGTATGAAACCCAAGGAAAGTGCAGCAATTATGGCTGAAATGGATAGCGTCTTTGCTGCTAAGGTAACAAAGAAAATGCTGGACCTTGATAATGAACGTTTGGCAGACTAGTCATACTACATCGGAGCTGAAAATTGTATGTTTGAATTCATGGATAATTAAAAGTTTTCAACTTTTAATTATAAATTGTAAATTCGCAAGGGTGGATTTGCCAATCAACGAACTTGGAAAGGAGGTGTGGAAATGAAGGCGCAGAGTATCAAGATATCCGCAGGGAACCTAATTGGAAATTCTGTTTACAGTGTTAATCCGAAGACAAAACAGCAGGAAAGTAATTTTGGACAAATTATGACCAGCAGTATGAATCATAACTGGGACACATGGAAAACAATGTTCCATGACCAGACCAATGCAAAAGATGTACGAACTGATGTAAAGGATTTCGATAAGTTCACAAAAACAGCTGCGAATAAAGCATCTAAAACAGCCATGCGACACAGAAGGAATTCAAGTATAAGTGAAAAAGAGGCCATTCAAGAAACTGCTAATGAAGCGATTGATTCAATGAAAAACGAATCAGACCAAGAGATTTCGGAAAAAGAGAAAAAATTAAAGCTTTTAAATCAAATTATGGAACTGCTAAATTCCATACAGCAAGCCATATTAAAGGCACTGAATCGAAATCCTGAGGAATTACAGCAGTTAATGAAAGAGCAAAATATGACAATTGCTGATTTGCAGAATCCGGATATGTTGCGGCAGCTGGTTTTAGCAGATTGTGGACAGACGGATGTATCTGCTTTACTTATGGATGAAAATCTAGCGGCTACCATGCGAAGACTGCTGATGGATGTGGAAGAATTAACGGCGAATTCCGGTTTGGACTTCACTGATGAGCAAATTAAGGATATCCTTGCTCGGTTGGAAAACGCAGAGATAAATGCATTCGATTCGTTATCAAACACGGATGCTGCAGTTCTAAAGGAAATCACTTTAGAGCAGAGTTTCACATCGGATTTGGATATAACGCATGATACAATCATACAATCCACGGATGATGAAGCAAAGGTTGCCGTTGATGAACTGGAGCCGAGTGTGTCTGGGCATATAGAAGGTTCTAAAGATATCAAAGCAGCAAATGATGATACCGAGGAATCAATGCATTCTCTGTCAAATGATGAAAATAGCGAAATCCAATACCATTCCAATGATCGTCAGACAGAGAAGAAAACTGTGGATGATGTCTTGGGATTTGTAAATCAGATGGTTGAGGTAACACAGAGAACACAGATGGATGCTGGAGGAAATACCGTTTATGTAACGCAGCTTCGTGAGATTGCCAATCAAATCATTGAGAAAATCAAAGTAGTACTCCATCAAGATCAGACTTCTATGGAGCTACAACTCAATCCTGAAAATCTTGGTAAAGTAAATCTATCCGTGCAATCCAAGGATGGCGTGATGACCGCCCAATTTGTTGTAGAAAACGAGCTGACCAAGGAAGCGATTGAAAGTCAGATATTTGCATTAAAGAATACCTTAGAGCAGCAAGGTATCAAAGTTGAAAACATTGAGGTTACCATTGCAAATTATAGCTTCGAGCAGAGTGATCATGCAGATACGCAAAAAGAACAAGATCAGCAAGGAAGTTCCACTCGAAGAAAATTAACCTTGGATGAAGCGATGCAAATGAACGATTTACCACAGGAAGACATCAAAACAGTTGATATCACAGGAATGCGTGGAACACAGATTGACTATACAGCCTAAATAGTTTCTAAGTCACGCGATAATTTTAGAAGAAAGGAGGAGAACTATGGGAGAATTAATCCAATCCGTAACCAATGGTATTATCGAGCAAACGAAAACAACTTCATCAAAGGAAAGTTCCGGTTACAATGCACTTGGTAAGGATGCTTTTCTAAAGTTACTAGTAACGCAGTTGAAGTATCAGGATCCTTTGAATCCCAATACGGATACGGAATTTATAGCACAGTTAGCGACGTTTTCCCAGTTAGAGCAGCTTCAGAATTTAAGCTCCCTTACCACACATTCACAAGCATTTAGTTTGGTTGGTAAGCACGTCATGATCAATACAAAGGATGCATCCGGAGAAACCAGTATTATCAGTGGCAGAGTTGACTATGTTACTATGAGTAATGGGAAAGTTTATCTATCCGTTAATGGTAATCTTTATAATGTGGATCAGCTAAATAGTGTTATTTCCGACGAGTATATTATTGAAAAAGGTTTACCTAGCATTGAGAAGCCAATACATTTGGAATATGATGCTGAAAATCCAGAAGATCTTACTTTTGAAGTAAATCTTGGTGAAGGGGATTATGTTGCTAATCAGGTAGCCATTGTGATTAATGGTAAATTGCTGGATTCTGATAAGGTATCCTTAGTAGGTAATAAAGTAAAGATTGATAAGGAAGCGTTAAGCTCCTTTGCCAATGGTACTTATAATGTAGCAGTTATATTTAATGATCCTTTCCTCACAACGGTAACGGATAAGGTAACATTAAAAATTGTTAATTCTACTGTTACAGAGAATCCGGATGATGATAACGATGATAATGATGACGAATCAGAGGAAGAAATTCCAGAGACTGTCTAGTCGGCAATGAAAACAATTAAATGAATGAGAAGGTGATGCTTTAATGAATATTCCAGTAAATCAATTTCCTTCCATCGAACAGATGACAAGAAGCTTACGTGCCGGCAATAGAGATAGTAGCAGTTATCTTAAAAAAGTTTCAACAAATACAAGTTTCCAAGAAATATTAGAACAGCATCAGATTGCGAAAGAAAATTTAATTGAAAGTAGTACACTAAAGTTTTCTAAGCATGCCAATGAAAGATTGGCAAGTCGCAATATTGATCTGACGAAGGAGCAGTTGAAACGTTTGGAAACAGGAGCTAAGAAAGCTTCTGAGAAGGGAATTAATGAATCACTTGTATTGGTAGATAACCTGGCGTTTATAGTAAATATTAAAAATAATACCGTTATTACCGCCGTAAACGACGGTGAAGATAAGGTTTTTACCAATATTGATGGAGCAGTTGTTATTTAACGCCGGACCTTAGGGAGGCGTTCGTATCCATGACTGACAGATTGGATACACGATGAGAATATCATATAGGAGGTCATTTAACTATGATGAGATCATTATTCTCTGGTGTTTCAGGCTTAAAAGTACACCAGACAAAGATGGACGTAATAGGTAATAATATATCAAACGTAAACACGGTTGGTTTTAAAGCTAGTTCCGTTAACTTTTCCGATGTTTTCTATCAAACAACACAGAGCGCATCCGGTCCAAACTTTACAACCGGAACAACAGGACGTAACGCAATGCAAATTGGTCTTGGTGCCAATGTTGCTTCTATAACCAAATCAATTACGCTGCAGGGTGCTTCCCAAAGAACGGATAATCCATTTGACATTATGATTGAAGGCGATGCTTTCTTTATCGTAAATAGTGGTGGTACCAATTATTTTACAAAAGCAGGTTCCTTTAATGTGGATGCTTATGGTACCTTATGTACGCCATCAGGAGCTGCGGTTATGGGATGGCAGGTAGATGATGAAGGTAATATTGTAAGGGATAAGGTTTCAGCATTAAATATTATGTCCCCGAAAAATCTATTTTCTGAGCCTGCTGCAACAGAAGCTGCATATCTTGCCGGTAATATTGATAGTCTAGATACACAGCTAACCAGTGCAACAGGTAAAATCGTGAATGTTTCATTCTATGATAAGACAGGACATAGCTATACAGCAGATCTAAAGATATATAAAGATGACGCAGATCCAGAGGGACAGTATCGTGTTGAGGTTACCGATATTATTGATGAGAGTGGTAATTCAATTTTTGTTATTTACGATGAAGCAACCAATACATATTCCGCTAATCCTGAGATAACCAAATTTGTGTTTGGCGGTGTTGAATATACAATGACACCAGGTCCGGATTTTGCAAGTGATGGTAAGTTTACATTAACTACAACCGGTACTCCTGTTAGTTTAAATTTCAATCCTGCAACGGGTAAATTCGTTAGTGTAACAGGTGGTACAGGTGATGACGGAACGGGTGCAGATTCTCCTAATAGTATAGGATTTTTAATCAATCCCGATGCTGATCCAACGGCCAATAAGTTTACGAATATTGACCTCGACTTTTCATCTCTTACCCATTATGCAACCAATGGAGCATCCAATATTACCGCTGTTAAAGGTGGCTTGGATGGCAAAGGCGCCGGTAAGCAGTTCGGTAATATGACCGGTGTTAGCATCGATACTTCAGGTAAGATTTATGGTAAGTATGACAATGGCGACAGCATTCTCCTTGGACAGATTGCAGTGGCTAGATTCTCCAACCCAGCAGGTTTAGAGGCAGTTGGTAACAATATGTTTGCTGCAACGCAAAACTCCGGAGACTTTGATGGTATTGGCCAGGATCCTACGCAGGGAGGCGGAAGCTTAACAACGGGTGTTTTAGAAATGTCCAATGTAGACCTGTCACAACAGTTTACCGAAATGATTACTACCCAAAGAGGGTTCCAAGCAAATTCAAGAATTATTACAACTTCCGATTCCTTGCTTGAAGAATTAATTAATTTAAAACGTTAGTGTAACAATACGTGATTAAATTTGCACACAAGATTTCAAAGGTAAGTAGCGGGCGGCAGGTAAGCTGCCACCCGTTACCAACAAGATGAATTGCAAGCCAATTCACTTGTCATAATTAAAATAATAGCCTGCCAAGCAGACGAATCGTGTGGATAGGAGATGAAAAATGATAGAAGTTACAAAATTGAATGGTAAGAAAATTCTAATCAATGCAGAGTTAATTGAACGCGTAGAAGAATCTCCGGATACCGTGATCTCATTGATTTCTGGCAGCAAAATAATAGTGAAGGAAAGTAGACAGGAAATAAGAAATCTTGTAATATTATATAAAAAAGAAGTGTTTTCTAGGGAATTATAACAAATCGGATAATATAATGTCGTTGATAAAAACGAAGGATAGAAGGTGACAATTGTGGATTTGGCTTCCATACTAGGATTGATATTATGTTTTGTGGTAATGATCTTTGGTATCTTGTCAGGACAGGAAAGTATAGCCGTTTTACTTAACTTTTATGATCCTCCATCCATTTTCATTACCTTTGGTGGTGCTTTGTGTTGTGTATTAATTATGGCACCTGACTTAAAAGGATACTTAGAGAATTTGAAAAGTTTTTCTCTGATTTTAAAGAGAATACCATCCAATGAGGAAGAAACGATCAGAACGATTATTGAGCTTTCCAACGTAGCAAGAAAGGAAGGATTGCTGGCGTTAGAGGAAGCTGCTAACAATATCGAAGATGAGTTTTTAAAGAAAGGCGTTCTTCTGATTGTTGATGGTACCGATCCGGAATTAGTAAGAAGCATCATGGAAACAGAATTAAATTGCATTGAAGACCGACATTCAAGTAAAGTTGGTTTTTGGGATAACTTTGCTGCCATGGGTCCGGCTTGGGGTATGATAGGTACATTAATTGGTCTTATCAACATGCTTCAGAAAATGGATGACCCTAAAAGTATCGGTCCCAATATGGCTGTAGCGCTTGTTACAACATTCTATGGTTCCGTATTGGCAAACTGGATTTGTATCCCTATTTCAACCAAACTGAAAGCAAATAATGCACAGGAAGTTCGAATTAAAGAGGTAATGGTTGAAGGATTACTATCCATTCAGGCCGGTGAGAACCCTAGAGTTATTGAAGAAAAACTAAAATCCTTCCTATCCCCTGCTCGTAGAGCAGCAATGCAGGAAGAAGGCGGTGAAGAGATTGGCTAGAAAACGAAGAGAGCCGGATGGTGGTCCTGGACAGCCATGGTTGAATACCTTTGCTGACCTGATGAATCTTCTATTATGTTTCTTCGTAATGCTTTTTGCAATGTCAAGTATAGATGCTGAAAAGTTTGAACAGATTTCTGTGTCAATGGCTAATTCCTTTGGCATTCTACATGGTGGTGGAGCAGCAATCCTTGATGGACAGCTGATTTCTTCAGGGATATCCCAATTAGACAATTTGGATGAATACTATAACAACATGGGAATTGATGAGGAAGGTACTTCAGAAGGTAAGGATGGAAATAAAGGAAGCACTTCATCTATAGAAAATTATGAAGAAGCACTGGAAAAGATACAGGAAGAAATGGAGAAAGAAACGACAAGGATGTATGATAAGGTATCGGAATTGGCAGAAAGCTATGGCCTTGGCAGTGATGTTGAACTGGCAATGGACCCGGAATATCAATTCGTTCAACTTTCTCTGAAAGGTTCTGTCTTATTTGATTCTGGTAAAGCAGAGATTAAAGAAGAAGCAAAACCGATCCTTTCAAAAATTGGAGACATTCTTGCTAAGTTTGAAGGCTATGTCATAGAAATAGAAGGTCATACCGACAATGTACCAATGGTTAGCGGTGCCTATAAGGATAATAATTGGTTATCCTCTGCTCGTGCATTAAATGCTGCGGATTATTTAATTAAGACCAAACATTTAGATCCGGCGAAAATCAAGTATTCTGGGCGAGGAGAGTATGAACCGATTGCAAGTAATGATACGGAAGAAGGAAAAGCCAAGAACCGTCGTATTGAAATTAAGATATATAACGAAATCAGCGGCAGATAAGATGAATTTTACTGAGCAATCAAGTGAAAGGGGGATATCCCTCCAACAAGCAGGGGAAACTCTTCTTAGAATTTAAGAAGAACTCTCCGAAAGCGGAGGAAACCTCCAAAAGGGGAGGAAACCCTCCAAAATGCAGGAGGATGGATAATGAAGAAGAATATTTTAACGGTCATTATAATGGCGGTATCTTTAATTAATACGGTGCTGACTGCAGTTATCGTATTTAGTATAGTACCAACAGCCAATAAAACCAATAATCTAATCAGTAAGGTGGCACAAATCATTGATTTGGAACTTGAGGCTGAAGGAACTGAGAATATAGCTATTTCTGATATTTATATTTATGAATTACCGGAAGCATTAACCATTAATCTTAAGAAAACTGATAAAATAAATCATTATGTGGTTTTAAATGTTTCCTTGTCAATTAACACACTCCATGAAGATGCGACTACAATACAAAATATTGTTGGATCTCATTCCAATGAAATTGCGGAGATTGTCACAGAGGAATTTTCCAAATATTCTATTGATGAAGTTAATGACAGTAAAGAGACAATCAAGTCCAATACATTAACTCGCATCCAGGATCATTTCAACTCCGATTGTATCATCAATGTATCTTTTGGAAATATGGTTATGCAGTAAGAAAAATGCTGATTTTCTTCGAATTTTATGTTATCATGGGAATAGATTACTAGGGAGGTAACGACAATGAGTGATGTCTTATCCCAAAACGAGATTGATAATCTGCTGGCAGCATTAAGCAGTGGTGAATTGGATGCGGATGAGTTCAAACAAACGAATGAGAAGCAAATTAAAAATTATGACTTTGCCAGACCGTCCAAGTTTTCTAAAGAGCATCTTCGAACATTAAATATCATTTTTGAACACTATGCAAGATTGCTTTCAACGCATTTACCTGCATATTTACGTAAAAATGTTCAAGTGGAAGTAGTTAACTCTGAAGCGGTTACCTATTCGGAATTTACAAATGCATTGTCAAATCCGGTATTATTAGGTATTGTTGATTTTTCTCCATTGGAGGGAAATATCATTATCGAACTTGCAGATAATCTTGGATATGCAATTGTAGATCGAATGTTGGGTGGCGGAGGATATCCGTTAGATAAAGTAAGAGATTTCTCTGAAATAGAACTTACGATAATTGAACGTATTTATAATATATGTACGAATTTACTTAGAGAACCGTGGGCTAACGTAATTCAGTTAGAGCCAAGATTATTGCGTATAGAGACCAACTCACAATTTGCGCAGATTATATCACCTAGCGAAATGATATCCATTGTTACCTTGAACATAAAAATTGGTAATGTTGAGGGAATGATGAATATATGTTTACCTTATGTATGCTTGGAGCAAGTAATTGATAAGCTGAATACGAAGTATTGGTACTCAACGATGAAACTTGCGGATGATAAATCATATAAGGATCTCGTTGAGATTGCAATAGCAAAAGCAAAAGTACCGGTTCGTGCAGTACTTGGGAAGAGTATCATTTCCGTGAATGATTTTATCACAATGCAGAAGGGTGACATTATTAAATTAAATACCAAGGTGGATGACGAACTCAGTGTCTATGTGGGAAATATACACAAGTTTCAAGCTCTTCCTGGTTCGTCCTCAGGTTCATACGCGGTAAAAGTTTCAGCAATAATTAGAGGAGAGGAGTAACATACAATGGATGGTATGCTATCTCAAGAAGAGATTAATGCTTTATTAAATGGAATGCCAATTGATAATCCAGTGGATCATACGGAAACATTAACCGATGCTGAGAAAGATGCAATTGGTGAAATATCTAACATAAGTATGGGAACTGCAGCAACAACGCTGTCTTCCCTGGTAAATCAAAAAGTAGTTATTACGACACCGGTTGTTGAGTACGCAACATGGGACGATATAGCAAGCTGTTATGATAAACCCTGCGTATTTATTCAAATCTATTATGAGGAAGGCCTTGATGGTAATAACATTCTAATCCTTAAAGAAAAGGATGTTAAAATAATTACCGATTTAATGATGGGTGGTTCGGGAGAATATTCGGAAGGCAAACTTACGGAATTGCACCTAAGTGCGATTAGTGAAGCGATGAATCAGATGATGGGTTCCGCTGCTACATCAATATCCTCTATGTTGGATAAGCGTGTTAACATTAGTCCTCCAACATCACAAATTGTAGATTTGGAAAGCAGTATTAGCGGTGAAAACATTGCTGAATTTTTGAGGGGGTCCTTTGTTCGGGTGTCCTTCCATATGGTGATTGGTGATGTTGTAGACAGTGTACTTATGCAATTATATCCATTCGATTTCGCAAGAAATCTTTACAAAGAATTCATTCAGTCAACATCAGTTCAGCAAAATCCATCATCAAATTCTCAACAGGGGCAGTCTGCTAATGCGCAGTCGCAGCCTTCACAGGCGCCCAATACCATGCAACAAGGTCAGCCACAAATGCAGCAACCAGGGGTTAATCCATTCGCTGGAATGCAAATGCCGAATTTTACCGGTATGCCACAGGGATATATGATGCCGCCGATGCAAGATGTAAATGTTTCACCAGTACAATTTGCACCTTTTAACCCTTCCGGAGGTGTAGTTACCGCACCGGAAAATATTGATCTTCTCATGGACGTACCTCTTGAGGTTACCGTGGAACTTGGAAGAACCAGTAAGTCGATTAAAGATATCTTAGATTTTTCACCGGGAACGATTATTGAATTAAATCGTTTGGCAGGAGAGCCGATTGATGTGCTAGTCAACGGCAAATTTGTAGCCAAAGGTGAAGTTGTGGTTATGGAAGAAGCATTCGGTATCAGAATAACAGAAATTACAAAACAAAATAAATTTTAATAGTTATAAATCAAACATAAGGATAGGAGAATTGATATGGCAAAAAACATTTTGATTTGTGATGACGCAGCATTTATGAGAATGATGATCAAAGATATCTTAACAAAGAATGGGTATAATATTGCAGGGGAAGCAGAGAATGGTATCAAAGCGGTTGAAAAGTATATCGAAACAAAACCGGATTTAGTAATGATGGATATTACCATGCCGGAGATGGATGGTATTCAGGCTTTAAAGAAAATCAAAGAAGCAGATCCAAATGCCAAAATTATTATGTGCTCTGCGATGGGACAGCAAGCAATGGTTATTGAATCCATTCAATCAGGAGCAAAAGATTTTATAGTTAAGCCATTCCAGGCAGATCGTGTTCTGGAAGCAGTTAAGAAAGCGGTAGGTTAATCAGACATGTTATATAAAAACTTAGCCATTTTGCTGGAAGCGAATATCGTTGATCAGCTGAATTCCAAAAATTATGATAACGAAGTTGTTTCGTTAACAACTTCCAATAGTATATGGGAATTTTTTGGCTTGGTTATACTCTTAGCAATTATTTTAATTGCAACCTATTATACAACCAAATTTATTGGAAAAGCAAAAGCAGGTCAATTAAAAGGCAGCAATTTTGAACTGATTGATACTTATCCGATTGCCCCGGGCAGAATGCTTCAAATTGTTAAGATTGCAGACAAATTTATTGTAATTGCAGTCGGCAAGGATACGGTACAGTACATTACAGAGCTGGATGCTACACAGGTAACATTAAAGGAAGTTCAATCAGGAGAAAGACAGAATTTCAGAAAGATATTAGAAACCATGAAAGAGAAAATGAAGATGGAATCGAAGTAATTGGATCAGGGTTTCGTAATGAAAAGGAAGCAAAGGTTGGTATTCATGAGCACGAAAAATCATAATCACATAAGAAGAAAGCCAAGTATAATCATTATGATAGTAATGATTTGCTTATTAACCTTCTTCGGGAACACTTCCTCAGCCAAAGCGGCTGCTGTGGAGGATACCATTACAGCCGAAGATCCTTCCATAAGTGGAAATAATGTAAGAGGAGCTTTAGGACCCTTAGAATTTACACTTAGTACGGAAGAAGATGGAGATACATTATCGTCAACATTACAGATACTTTTGGTGTTAACGATTATTACCCTAGCTCCCTCTATCTTAATCATGGTTACATCTTTTACCAGGATTGTCATTGTCTTGCATTTTATTCGATCTGCACTTGGAACGCAAACAACGCCTCCCAATCAGGTTTTAATAGGATTAGCACTTTTTCTGACATTTTTTATCATGTCTCCGGTGTTTACAAAGGTAAATACGGAAGCGATTGCGCCTCTGTCTGCTGGAGAGATTACCAAAGAGGAAGCTTTTGAAGCGGGAACAGCACCTATTCGTACTTTTATGCTGGAACAGACAAAGGTTAAGGACTTAAGGTTGTTTATGGATATTGCGGGAATTGGTAAAGTGGATACTGTTGAGGATATCCCTTTAACGGTAATCATACCTTCCTTTATTATTAGCGAATTGCGAACGGCATTTATCATTGGTTTTCTCATATATATTCCATTTATTATTATCGATATGGTTGTGGCATCTACTTTAATGTCCATGGGTATGATGATGCTGCCTCCGACAATGATTGCAATGCCATTTAAAATATTGCTGTTTATTATTGCAGACGGATGGAATCTGATTATCGGTGAATTGGTTAAGACGTTTTATTGATGGGAGTTGAAGGGATATGAACGAAATTATCATTACTGACATAGCAAAACAAGCAATTTTTCTTGTGTTAAAGCTGGCTGCACCGATGCTTCTTGCATCCTTACTGGTCGGCCTGGTTGTCAGTATATTGCAGACGGTTACTTCCATTCAGGAGCAGACCCTCACATTTGTTCCAAAGTTAATTGCAGTATTTCTGGTAATTATGTTATTTGGAAATTGGATTATTACCAGCTTAAGGGAATTCACCGTTGAGTTATTTTCAAATTTTGGGCATTACGTTGATGTACTATGACGATGACGTTATTAGATATTGAATTCTTTTTCTTAATACTTGTGAGGATTACAGGATTTATCTATACGGCTCCTTTTTTTTCATTAAGAAACGTACCAATTCGAGTGAAAACCGGATTATCCATTTTTTTAGCATTAATTATCGCATTAACGTTAACCAATGATCCTCCGGAATATATCGGAGTCATCGGATATGCGATACTGATCGTGAAAGAAGCTATTGTTGGTATAGTGCTGGGTTTTTTTACAAATATCGCTTATCATATCCTAAGTTTTGCGGGACAATTTATGGATATGGAAATCGGATTTTCCATGGTTAGTCTGTTGGATCCAATATCAATGATACAAACGACGATTACGTCAAATCTCTATGGCTACTTGGTTCTTCTGATGATGATGGTGACGAATTTGCATCACCATTTTTTAAAAGCAATCGTTGATTCTTTTCAGATTATTCCGATTGGGAAAGCAGTGATTAATCCTGCAATGTATGAACTTATGTTGCGTTTTATGGTAGATTACTTTACTATAGGCTTTCGTATCGTATTACCCATTTTCGCATCGATACTACTTGTTAATACGGTACTCGGTATCCTGGCTAGGATAGCACCTGAGATGAATATGTTCGTTATAGGTATGCAGATGAAGGTAATTGTTGGACTTTTTGTTCTTGCTTTTATAATAGAGCTTATTCCTTCTGTAGCAGATTTTATTTTTAATGAAATGATTACTATGATGAAGGCTGCCATAGAGTTTTTTAAATCTTGAAAGGCATGGTTTTTGAATGGATGAGATAATTTTTTATGACGTTACCTTTCGGATTTCCTATAATCTTCAGTTTTTTGCCAAGGGAGATGCCGGCGATAAAACCGAAGAACCAACTGCCAAAAAGCTGCAGGATGCAAGAAAGGAAGGTCAGGTTGCACGTAGCAGAGAACTGATTACAGCTTCCGGATTGGTTACTTTATTTATGATTTTGAAATTGTTTCTTGGATTTATGGCAAAGC
>Ga0207747_1000038_pt1 | contig 143269 bp, 127 predicted proteins | sample HigsolmetaGSP11D_FD_184839 | JGI IMG/M metagenome (GOLD analysis project Ga0207747, IMG submission 184839) | High solid enriched microbial communities from the Joint BioEnergy Institute, USA - SP1-1-D (SPAdes) | ecosystem: Engineered > Bioreactor > SSF (Solid state fermentation) > Aerobic >... | reverse complement strand
CCGAACAGGACAGTGAAACGCCTTAGCGCCGATGATAGTGGACAGCTCGTCTGTGAAAGTAGGTCATCGTCAGGCTTTTATCCCACAAACCCCGCAGCGATAACGCTGCGGGGTTTGTCTTTTGCGCCACACAATTGCGCGCATCATCACCCACCACACTCCCCAGCTCCCCCAGACAGCAAACTGGAAAGGGAAGCGCTCGGCGTCAGCAGGGCTTGAGCGTGGCAAGCCGCAGCAGGCAGCGAACTGCTACGAGGCAGGCGGCGTTTCGCTTACGCGGATATGGGTCTTGAATACTTCGGCAAAGAGGGTTTGCTTGAACCGGCTCATGAATTCCTCGGTCGCGGTATAGCCCACGCCGCGCACGGACAGGCCCGTTTCGCGGCCTCGCCACCATTTGTCGACCCGGTTCAGGTGATCTTCGACCGGATTGAATTGTTCGGGGACCAGCAGCGCGGTTAGAGACAAGATTCGCCTTCGCAGGCGCTGGCGCTCAAGGGTTTCGTCTGCGGCGCCACGGTAGGCAATGTGCACATAGGAATCAACCGCTTCAATGAGTTCGCGCCCGAGCTCACGGCGGATCCGGTCCTGCTCGATGGCCCGTATTTCATTCATCTGCGCGCGGGCAATGCTCATGGCCACTTTGCCGCCGATGGCGGCCGCGATCAGGGTGGCTGTAACGTTGGGCCAGTCGATAGATGAAAGATCCATGGTCGAAAGCATTAACCAGAATATCCAAACTTGACAGTATCGCCGCGGCAGTGCGGGCGCAGCGTCCATGTCGGGCCCCTGTTGGCCTCGGCCGGTTGTTCATGCCTAGCACGACCGGCTGGCCTTGCTGGCAGGCAGGATAGGCAGCAGCGACGGCAAGGCCGCGCCGGGCCGCGGCAGGCGCAACAGGGCAAGACGTCAGCCGGCGAGCTCACGCAGGTGGAACGCCTTCTTGCTGATCAAGTGCGCGCGGATGAGATGCTCGGCCGCGTCGGCGTCGCGCTTGAGCAGCGCGCGCACGAAGCGCTCGTGGTCGGCCACGCCCGAAGTCCATTCGTCCGGGTTCAGGTTGGATTTGTAGCGCAGCGCCTGCACCTGCAGGTTGAGCTTTTCGTAGACGGTGCTGAGCGCAGGGTTGTGCGCGGCGCGGGCGATGGCCAGGTGCGTGCCCATGCTGGCTTCGAAATAGGCGCCGATGTCCTGGGCGCGGTAACCCTCGAGCATGCGGGCGTGCAAGTCGGCGATTTCCTTCAGTTCCTCGTCGCTTGCGCGCTGCGCGGCCTGGCGGATCGCCAGCCCTTCCAGGACGGCCAGCACGTCAAAGATATTTTCGATGTCGGCCGCCGACCGCTCGATGACGACCGCGCCACGCTTGGGCTGGATGTCCACCAGGCCATCGGCGGCAAGGATGCGGTACGCCTCGCGTAGCGGCGTGCGCGAAACCTTGAGCCGGTCGCACAGTTCGCGCTCGTTCAGGCTGGTGCCGGGCTTGAGCGTGCCGTCGGTGATCAGGCGGCGCAACCGGTCGGCGACCACCGACGCCAGCGTCGGATGGTGAATGGCCAGCGGATCCTCGCCGGCGCTCGCCGCAGCAATCGTACTAGGGTTAACCATAGGTGTCTGCGTGTCCATAGACCTGGTATTTTGGTATCTGGTATACCAAACACCATATTCCAGAAACCAGTAGAGCGAGTGTCGCCATTAGAACATGGCCCGGCTCGCCATCGGGAGACAAAGATATGCTGAAGAGAATCCTATGTGTGCTGGCCGGCGGGCTGGCGTTGGTCGCGGGCGGCGTCGCGCAGGCGTCGGACTATCCGAGCAAGCCCATCCGCTTGGTGGTGGGGTTTCCGCCCGGCGGCGGCACGGACGTGGCCGCCCGAATCGTGGCGCAAAGGCTGGCCGGCGTTTTGGGCCAGCAGGTGGTGGTGGAGAACAAGCCGGGTGCCTCCGGCCTGATCGCCAGCGCCTTCGTGGCCGACGCGCCTGCTGACGGCTATACGCTGCTGCTGGCCAATATGCAGACGACCGTGGCCTCGCCCTACGTCCTGCCGATTTCCTATGACCCGATCAAGGCGTTCACCGCCGTGCGCTATATCGGGGCGGTTCCCAATGTCCTGGTCGTCAACCCCGATAAGAACGGCGACCTGAAGTCGGTGTCCGATCTGATCGAACGGCTCAAGGCCAATCCCGGCAAATATACCTACGCCTCTTCTGGCCAGGGCAGCCCGCAGCACCTGACGGCTGCCCGGTTCTCGCAGATCACCGGCACGCAAATGGAGCACATTCCTTACAAGGGCAGCGGCCAGGCCGTGGCCGATTTGCTCGGCGGGCAGGTGGACATGAATTTCGACACGCTGCCGTCGGTCATCGGCCAGATCCAGGCGGGCAAGCTGCGCGCGCTGGCGGTGACCAGCGAAAAGCGCGCGCCGGCGCTGCCCAACGTGCCGACGCTGGCCGAGGCAGGCGTGGCCGGCATGGACGTGGTGCAGTGGTATGCGGTGTTGGCCCCGGCGGGCATACCCGAGGGCGTACTCAAGCGCCTGGATGAGGCCATTGGCCAGACGCTGGCCGACCCGGCGGTCAGCAACAAGCTCGCCGACCAGGGCATGGCGGTGGGCGGCGGTCCCGACAACCCCCAGGCTTTCCAGGCCTTCATCGAGCAAGAGTACGGCAAGTACGGTCGCATCGTCGCCGACCTGGGCCTGAAAAAGCAGTAGCCATCCCCATGGGGCACGCCCCGCAAGTCACCATAGGAAGCATACAGATGACCGTTAGCAGCACGCAGGACCTGATCGTCACCGAAAGGCAAGGCGCGATCGCCACCGTCATATTGAATCGGCCGGAAAAGCTCAATGCCCTGACCATAGATATGTGGCGGCAATTGGCCGACACGTTTGCCGAACTGTCCGGCGATGACGGCCTGCGTTGCATCGTACTGCGCGGCGCCGGCGAGAAATCCTTCTCGCCGGGCAACGACATCTCGGAATTCGAGACCACGCGGTCCAACAAGAAGCAGGCGATCGAGTACGGCAAGGTCATGCGCCGCACGATAGAAACGATCAGCGAGTGCCGGCATCCGATCGTTGCGCAGATACACGGCATTTGCGTGGGCGGCGGCATGGAGATCGCCTGCATGGCCGACATCCGCATCTGCGGCACCGGCTCGCGCTTTGGCGCGCCCATCAAGAACCTGGGCCTGGTCATGTCGCACGCCGAAATGACGCCCCTGGTCAGGCTGGTCGGCCCGTCGGCGGCGTTGGCCATGCTGCTCGAGGGCAACATCTTCGGCGCCGACGAGGCCCTGCGCCTGGGCGTGGTCACGCGCGTGGTGCCCGACGAAGAAGTGGCGGCCGAGGCCATGCGCACGGCCGAGCGCGTGGCCAGCGGCGCCCCGTTGGTCGCGCGCTGGCACAAGCGTTTCGTGCGCCGCCTGCTGCAGCCGGGTGAGCTGACCGAGGCCGAGCGCGACGAGGCCTACGACTGCTTCGACACCGAAGATTTCCGCATCGGCTATCGCGCATTCCTGGCCAAGCAGACGCCGGTCTTCACGGGCCGTTGACCAACGAAACGAGGAAAAGCAGCATGAGTCAATCCACGGCTACTCCGGCGGCCGGCGCGCTGGCCGGCATGCGCGTCATCGAGCTGTCGCAGATCATGGCAGGGCCGACCTGCGGCATGATGCTGGCAGACCTGGGCGCGGACGTCATCAAGGTGGAAAAAATCGACGGCGGCGACGATTCCCGCCAGTATCGCGAACCGCTCATCAACGGCGTATCGGCGCCTTTTCTCATGCTCAACCGCAACAAGCGCGCCATCGCGCTGGATCTCAAGAGCCCGCAGGGCAAGGAGATCCTGTTGCGCATGGTGCGCACGGCCGACGTCATCACCGAGAACTTTCGCAAGGGCACGATGGAAAAGCTCGGCCTGGGCTACGACGTCCTGCGCCGCGAGAATCCCGGGCTGATCTATTGCGCGGTATCCGGCTACGGCAAGACCGGGCCTTACTCGGACAAGGGTGGGTTCGACTTGATCGCGCAAGGTTTTTCCGGCCTGATGAGCATCACCGGCGAGCCCGGCGGGCCGCCCTTGCGCACCGGCAATTCGGTGGCTGACATCAACGCAGGGCTGCTTGCGGCGTTTGGCGTGCTTGCGGCCTACCAGCACAAGCTGCGCACGGGCGAGGGACAGATGGTCGAGACCTCGCTGCTGGAAGCCAGCCTGCAGCAGCTTTACTGGCACGCCGCCATCTATTTCGGGACCGGGCAATCGCCCGGGGCGACGGGGTCCGCGCACGTGCTGACCGCACCCTATCAGGCGTTTCCCACGGCCACGGACTGGATCATCATCGGCGGGGCCAACGAGAAGAACTGGACGCGCATCGCGCAGGTGCTGGGCCAACCGCAATGGTGCGAGGATCCGCGCTTTGCGCGCAACGCCGACCGGATGCGCAACCGCGAGGAGCTCGTCGAGCTGATGAGCGCCATCCTGCGCACCAAGCCTGCGTCGCATTGGCTGGCCGCCTTTGACGAGGCCGGCGTGCCAGCCGGGCCGGTCCACAGCGTCGGGGAGGCCCTGTCGCATCCCCAGACCCTGGCGCGCGAAATGGTGGTCGAGCAGGAGCATCCGCAGGCCGGCCCCGTGCGTACCATCGGCATGCCGGTGAAGTTTTCGGCCACTCCCGCCAGCTATCGCCGTGCCGCCCCCAGACTGGGCGAAGACACTTCGGAGATCCTGGCCGAGTTCGGCTACAGCGAACGGGAAATCGACGAGCTGATCGCGGCTGGGGTCGTGCATGACGTGCGCCGCGCGCAAGCCGCGCACGCTTAGCGCGCTTGCCGGGCGCCCGGGCCGCGCCCCGGTGGTGCATGGCCAGGCGGGCGCACTGGCGCAGTCGGCGCCGCGGGGATTGCCGCGAGGAGCCCCGCGGCAACGCTAGCCGACTGGCGGCCCGGGCGCGGTCAGGGCCGGCGCACGCCCACGCGGGCCAGCAGCGCGGCCGTCTCGTACAGGGGCAAGCCCATGACCCCGGTGTAGCTGCCTTCTATGCGGGCGACGAAGCAGCCTGCCAGCCCCTGGATGCCGTAGGCGCCGGCCTTGCCCCAGGGTTCGCCGCTGTCGCAGTAGCGGTCGATTTCGTCATCGGAGAGCTCGCGCATGTCCACCGCCGTGACCGAGACCAGCATGTCCCGGCGGGGCCCGTGCGCCAGCACGACGGCGGTGCGCACCTCATGGCGCGATCCCGACAACAACCGCAGGATGCGGCGGGCGTCGTCCCGGTCGGCGGGCTTGCCGAGCACCATGCCGTCCTTGATGACGGTGGTGTCGGCAGCCAGCACGGGCAGCGCCGGCAGGCGCTGCGCGTCTATCCACGCCATCGCCCGCTCGGCTTTCTCCCGCGCGGTGCGCTCGACGTAGTCGGCCGCCGACTCACCCGGATGCCAGGGTTCGTCTTCGCCGGGCGGTGCGGGCACGCGCAGCACTTCATGGGGAACGCCGATCTGCGCCAGCAGCTCGCGGCGGCGCGGGCTGGCCGAGGCCAGGTAGATTGCGGCCGCCGGTGCGGCCGGATCTCGCTTGGTCATGCTCTATGGTAGGGGTGGCCGCTCAGGATGGACCATGCGCGGTAGAGCTGCTCGGCCAGCAGCACGCGCACCAGGGGATGAGGCAGGGTGAGCGAGGACAGGCGCAGGCTTTGGGCGCAGGACCGCTTCAGCGCCTCGTCCAGGCCGTCAGGCCCGCCCACCAGTAGCACCACGTCGCGCCCCTCGCCGCGCCAGCGGTCGAGCTCGCGGGCGAGCTGCCCGGTGGTCAGGTCGCGGCCGCGCTCGTCGAGCGCCACGCGCAGGGCGCCGGGCGGGATCGCCGCCTCGATGCGGCGCGCTTCGGCAGCCATCATCTGCGCGGGCGTCTTGCCGCCGGTGCGCGGCTCGGGCTTGATCTCGCGCAGATCCAGGGCGCAGTCGGGCGGCAGCCGCTTGGCATAGTCTCGCCAGGCTTCGTCCACCCACGCGGGCATGCGCGTGCCGACGGCTGCGACGATGAGCTTCAAGCCGCCGGCCCGCTCGATGAGGCGAACACCGGCCGGGTCGATTCCGGCAACAGCTTGACGCGCACCGGTTTGCCGCCCCAGACCTCTTCGAGGTTGTAGTACTGGCGGATGGCCGGCTGCATGATGTGCACGATGACGTCGCCGAGGTCGACCAGTACCCATTCCCCGGTTTCCTCGCCTTCGGTGGAGACCACGGGGACTTTCAGGCTGCGGGCCTTGTCGGCGACGCTGGCGGCCAGCGCCCGCGTCTGGCGGTTGGAGGTCGCCGTGGCGATGATGACGCGGTCAAACAGGCTCGTCAGGTGCGTGGTGTTGAAGACCTTGATGTCCTGCGCCTTGACGTCTTCGAGCGCGTCGATGACGGCGCGTTGCAGTTTTTGAATGTCCATCTGGAAAATATAGCGCGGATGGCGCGTCGGCGGGCCTAGCGGTACAGGCCGTGCCGTGCGATGTAATCGAGCACGGCCGGCGCGATCATGCCGTGCACGGATTTGCCCTGGGCGATCCGCGCGCGGATGTCCGAGGCCGATATGGCCATTTCGTCGAAAGGAATGCTGAGCAGCGCCCGGCCGGCGGCGGCCAGCGCCTGCCGCAGCGCTGGGGGGGCCTGTACGGATGCGCCCGGGCGGGCGGCCACCGCCAGGTCGACCATGCAGGCGATCTCTTCCCAGGCGCGCCACGTGCAGAAATTGGCCAGCTGGTCCGCTCCCAATATCCATGCGTAGCGCGGCCCGGCCGGCAGCTCGCGCAGCGTGTCCACGGTATACGTCGGGCCTTCGCGCCGCAACTCCAGCGGGTTGATCCGCAGCCCCGGCTCGTCCGCCACCGCCAGCTCCAGCATGGCCAGGCGATGTTCGGGCGCGGCCGCCAGCGGCCTGCGCTGCCACGGGGCGCGCGCCGGTATCAGTTGGACTTCGTCCAAGCCAAGCGCATCGCGCGCGGCCTTGGCCAACGCCATGTGCGCGACGTGGACGGGGTCGAAGCTGCCGCCGAGCAGGCCGATGCGTGTCATGGCATGCATCCGCGGTCGGGCAGGGGCGCCGGCACGGGCGGCCGCCAACGTCCGGCACGCCGGTGGCCGCCTTCCATCATGCCCAGTCCCGCGGCTCGAGGTAGTCGTACAGGCCCGCTTCCGGAGTGCCCGGCTCGGGCTTCCAATCGTAGCGCCAGCTGGCTGAAGGCGGCATGGACAGCAGGATGGATTCGGTGCGTCCGCCGGACTGCAGGCCGAACAAGGTACCCCGGTCGTAGACGAGGTTGAACTCGACGTAGCGGCCGCGCCGATACGCCTGGAACTCGCGCTCGCGCTCGCCGTAGGGCTGGCCGCGGCGACGCTCGACGATGGGCAAGTAGGCTTCAAGGAAGGCATCGCCCACCGAGCGCACGATGGCAAAGCTCGCGTCGAAGCCGGGCTCGCTCAGGTCGTCGAAGAAAATGCCGCCAATCCCGCGCGCCTCGTTGCGGTGTTTCAGGAAGAAGTATTCATCGCACCAGCGCTTGTAGCGCGGGTAGTATTGCGCGCCATGGGCGTCGAGGGCCTGGCGGCAGACGCGATGGAAGTGCCGGGCGTCTTCCTCGAAAGGGTAGTAGGGCGTCAGGTCCATGCCTCCGCCGAACCAAAATACGTCGCTTGCGCCGCTACCTTGCGGCGCAAGCGCGAGAAAGACGCGCACGTTCATGTGCACCGTCGGGACGTAGGGGTTGCGCGGATGCAGCACGAGCGAGACGCCCATGGCCTGCCAGGGCCGGCCGGCCAGCTCGGGCCGGTGCGCGCTGGCCGACGGCGGCAGGGTCTTGCCGTGGACGTGGCTGAACAGGACGGCGCCGCGCTCGAGCAGCGGGCCGTTTTCGATCAGGCGCGACAGGCCCCCGCCGCCTTCCGGGCGCTGCCAGGAATCGCTGCGAAAGGGGGTTCCGTCGGCTTGTTCCAGCGCGGCGACGATGCGCGCTTGCAGCCCGGTGAAGTATTGCCGGGCAGGTTCGACCAGCGCGGACAGTCCCGCGCCGGCAGCTTCGGAGATGGTCATGGCGAGCCCTTGGTCGGTTGCCGTTTCAACGCGCGCCAGCCGATATCGCTTCGGAACTGGCGCCCCTCGAAGGCAATCCGATCCACGGCCTGGTAGGCGCGCTCACGCGCGATCCTTACCGAGTTGCCCAACGCCGTTACGCACAGCACGCGCCCGCCGCTGGTGCGCACCGTCTGGCCATCCAGGCGGGTGCCGGCATGGAACACCATGCAGTCCGGCGCCTGTTCGGGCAGGCCGGTGATGGCGTCCCCGGTGCGGGGCGTGCCCGGGTAATTGGCCGCGGCCAGCACCACGCCCAGCGCGGTACGGCGGTCCCACGCGATTTCGGCCTGGTCCAGCTTGCCTTCCACGGCATTTTCCAGCACATCGAGCAAATCGCTTTTGATCCGCATCATGATCGGCTGGGTTTCCGGGTCGCCCATGCGGCAGTTGTATTCCAGGACCTTGATCGGGCGGTTCGGATCGTCGCCCGGCGCGATCATCAGCCCGGCGTACAGAAAGCCCGTATACGGCAGCCCATCGCGCGCCATCCCCTGGATGGTGGGCAGGATGATCTCGCGCATGATGCGGTGGTGCAGCTCGGGCGTGACGATGGGCGCGGGCGAATACGCGCCCATGCCGCCGGTATTGGGGCCGGCGTCGCCGTCGAGCAGGCGCTTGTGGTCCTGGCTGGTGGCCAACGGCAGGACATTGTGGCCGTCGCAGACGACGATGAAGCTCGCTTCCTCGCCCTGCAGGCACTCTTCGATGACCACGCGCGCGCCGGCCGCGCCCAGCGACCCGTCACCCAGCATGGCGTCGACCGCCCGGTGCGCTTCCTCGGCCGTGGTGGCCACCACCACGCCCTTGCCGGCGGCCAAGCCGTCGGCCTTGACCACGATGGGCGCGCCTTGCTCGTCGATATAGGCATGGGCAGCGGCCGGATCGGTGAACGTTTGGTAGCGCGCCGTCGGGATCTTGTGGCGCGTCATGAACGCCTTGGCGAAGTCCTTGGAGCTTTCCAGCTGCGCCGCTGCACGGGTCGGCCCGAAGATCTTCAGGCCGCGCTCGCGGAACAGGTCGACCACCCCTGCGGCCAGCGGCGCTTCCGGGCCGACCACGGTCAGTGCGACGTGCTCGCGCGCCGCGAAATCGGCCAGGGCAGCCAAGTCCGTGATGTCGACGTTTTCGAGATTGTCGGCCAGCGCGGTGCCGCCGTTGCCCGGTGCCACGTATACCTTGTGCACACGCGGCGACTGGGCCAGCCGCCAGGCCAGGGCATGTTCGCGGCCGCCCGAACCGATTACCAGGAGTTTCATGTTTTGTCTTGCCAGGTTATCCCGGCGCTGCGCGCAAAGGCAGCGCCGGCGCGGCGCCGGTCAGGCGGTCTCGTCCAATACTGCGTTCGTATAGACTTCCTGCACGTCGTCCAGGGATTCCAGTGCGTCGAGCAGCTTTTGCATCTTGACGGCATCTTCGCCGGTCAGCTCGGTCTCGTTCTGCGGCTTCATGACGATGCCCTGCACCTCGGGCTGCAGGCCCGCGGCGCGGAACGCGTCGTTGACCGCCGAGTAAGCCGAAGGGGCGCAGATGACCTCGATCAGGCCTTCATCGTCGGTCTGCACGTCGTCGGCGCCCGCCTCGAGCGCGACTTCCATCACCTTGTCTTCCGGGGTGCCGGGCGCGAAGATGAACTGCCCGCAGTGCAGGAACATGAAGGCGACCGATCCTTCCTGGCCGAGGTTGCCGCCGTGCTTGGAGAAGGCATGGCGGACTTCGGCCACGGTGCGGGTGCGATTGTCCGTCATGCAGTCGACGATGACCGCCGCGCCGCCGACGCCGTAGCCTTCGTAGCGGACTTCTTCATAGTTGGCGCCTTCATTGCCGCCAGTGCCCCGCGCGATGGCCCGCTGGATGTTGTCCTTGGGCATGTTGGCCGCAGTGGCCTTGTCCCAGGCCAGCCGCAGGCGCGGATTGCTGTCCGGGTCGGGCCCGCCTGCGCGGGCGGCCACGGTGATTTCACGGATGATCTTGGTCCAGAGCTTGCCGCGCTTGGCGTCCTGGCGCCCCTTGCGGTGCTGGATATTGGCCCATTTGCTGTGTCCGGCCATGGCTGTTCTTTTGGTGATTCGGCAAAGGGGGTATTTTAGCTTGCCCGATGAACCCCGAGGGGCGCCCGGACGATGTCGGCCCGAGCGCCGGATCGCGGCCTCGGCGCGGCGGGTATCCGCGTCCCCTGACGCGCCGTGCGCCGTGCGATCGCTTTGGGCGCCGGGCCATGGCCTTATAAACTGCCGGCATCGTCACTGCGCCTACGGAGACCACACATGTCCGCTCCCATCGTGATCGCCCGAAACGCCCATGCCCGGTTGACCCTGCTGCCGGCGCTGGCCAACCGCCATGGCTGCATCACCGGCGCCACCGGCACCGGCAAGACGGTCACGCTCCAGGTACTGGCCGAGGCTTTTTCCCGCATCGGCACGCCGGTATTCCTGGCCGACGTCAAGGGCGACCTGACCGGCATTTCCCAGCCGGGTGCCAATTCGCCCAAGCTGCAGGAACGCCTGGCCCGCCTGGGCATGGACGAGCCCGAATGGGGCGGCAACCCCGTGGCGCTGTGGGATGTTTTCGGTGAGCAGGGGCTGCCGGTGCGCGCCACCGTATCCGACATGGGGCCGCTGCTGCTGGCGCGCATGCTGCAGCTGAACGAAACGCAGGAAGGCGTTCTGGCGCTGGCGTTCCGCGTGGCCGATGATGAAGGGCAGCTGCTGCTCGACCTGAAGGATTTGCGCGCCATGCTGCAAGACGTGGCAGCGCGTGCAGCCGAGCTCAAGATGCGGTACGGCAATGTGTCGGCCGCCAGTGTCGGGGCCATCCAGCGCAGCCTGCTGCAACTGGAATCGCAGGGGGCCGACCGCTTTTTCGGCGAGCCCATGCTGGACGTGGCCGATCTGATGCGCACCGACGAACAGGGCAGGGGGGTGATCAATGTGCTGGCGGCCGAGCGGCTGATGCAGTCCCCGCGCCTTTATGGGGTGTTCCTGCTGTGGCTGCTGGCCGATCTCTATGAAAAGCTGCCCGAGGTGGGCGACCTGCCCCAGCCCAAGCTGGTGTTCTTCTTCGACGAGGCCCACCTGCTATTTGACCAGGCACCGCCCGCCCTGTTGGAAAAGATCGAGCAAGTGGTGCGCCTGGTGCGCTCCAAGGGGGTGGGCGTGTACTTCGTGACCCAGAACCCATTGGACATTCCCGACGCGGTGCTGGGCCAGCTCGGCAATCGCGTGCAGCACGCGCTGCGCGCCTTCACGCCGCGCGACCAGAAGGCGGTCAAGACTGCCGCCTCGACCATGCGGCCTAACGCAGGGCTGGATATCGAAGCCGCCATCACCGAGCTTGGCGTGGGCGAGGCGCTGATCTCGCTGCTCGACGAAAATGGTACGCCCACCCCCACCGAGCGTGCCTGGATCGTGCCGCCGGGCAGCCGCATCGGCCCGGCCACGGACGCCGAGCGCCAGGCGCTGCGGCAGTCGCACCCACTGCGCGCCAAGTACGAGCAGGCCATTGACCGGGAATCGGCCTACGAGGTGCTGACAAGGCGCGCCTCTGCCCCGGAGGGCAGCCAGGCAGCGCCGACGGGCGCCGCGCGTTCGTCCGGCAAGGCGGTGCCGGGCAAGGACCCCGCGCAGGCGGGCGAAGGCGGCCTGATGGACAGCGTCAATGACATGCTGTTCGGCTCCACGGGCCCGCGCGGCGGCAAGCGCGACGGGCTGGTGCAGATGGCCGCCAAGAGCGCCATGCGCCAGATCGCCAACCAACTGGTGCGCGGCGTACTGGGTTCCCTGTTGGGATCGCGCCGGCGCTGATGGCGGCGGGGCGGGCCTCTGGCCTGGGCGGCCGCGTCGCGCGCGACTTCTTCTTTTGTCAGTGCGCGCCGGCTGCCGCCTCTGCCGCGCCGCCTCCCCCGCCCTGGTTGCGGGGCTTGGCGAACCACACCGTGGCGATGAGCAGGACGAAGATCACTGCCGAGGCATAAAAGAGGTCGACCGCCGACATGGTGAAGGCCTGGGTATTGATCAGCCTGTCGATCATGTTCAGCGACTGCTCCTGCGACAGCCCGCCGTTCTGCAGCACGCCCAGGGCCTGGTCGAAGGCCTGCTGGCCGGGTCTGGCCACTTCGGTGAGCTGCGCGTGGTGCATGGAGGCGCGGTTGTCCCACAGCGTGGTGGCGATCGAGGTGCCGAAGCCGCCGGCCGTCAGCCGCGCGAAGTTCGATAGCCCGGAAGCCGCCGGAATGCGCCATGGCTCGATGCTCGACAGCGTGATCGAGGTCAGCGGCACGAAAAAGCCCGCCATGGCTGCGCCCTGGATGATGGTGGGAATGACGAGCGTGGCCACATCGGTGTCGGTGTTGAAGCCGGAGCGCATGTACGAGACCAGGGCAAAGAGCAGGAAAGACACGGTGACGATGCGGCGCGGGTCAGTGTGCGCGAGCATCCTGCCTACTACGGGTGTGAGCGTGATGGCCAACAGGCCTACCGGCGCCAGCACCACGCCGGCATAGGTAGCCGTGTAGGCCATGTTGCTTTGCAGCCAGAGCGGCAGGAGCACGAGATTGCCGAAGAACACGCCATAGGCCACGGCCAGCGTCAGCGCGCCCACCGTGAAGTTGCGCACCTTGAACAGCCGCAGGTCGACGATGGGGTGCTTTTCAGTCAGTTCCCAGATCACGAAGAACACGAAGCAGACCACCACCACTACGCCCAGGGCCACGATGGTGGTGCTTTCGAACCAGTCGAGTTCTTTGCCCTTGTCGAGCAGGATTTGCAGCGCGCCCACCCACAGCACCAGCAGGAACAGCCCCACTTTGTCGATGGGCAGTTTCTGCGTGACGGATTCCCGGTCTTTGTAGATGCGCCAGCTTACCCATGCAGCGAGCAAGCCGACGGGCACGTTGATGTAGAAGATCCAGGGCCAGGTGTAGTTGTCCGAGATCCACCCACCCAGCAGCGGCCCGACCACGGGGGCGACCAGGGTGGTCATGGACCAGGCCGCCAGGGCCATGCCGAACTTCTCCTTCGGGAAGCTGGCCAGCATCAGCGCCTGCGACAGCGGGATCATGGGCCCGGCCACTGCACCTTGCAGCACGCGGAAGGCAACCAGGGCTTCCAGCGTGGGCGAGAAGCCGCATAGCCACGAAGACAGCACGAAGAGCAGGGTGGAGATCAGGAACAGCCGTACTTGCCCGAAACGCTGGGTCAGCCAGCCGGTCAACGGCACGGTGATGGCGTTGGCCACCGCGAACGAGGTAATGACCCAGGTCCCTTGGCTGGCGCTCACGCCCAGGTCACCCGAGATGCTCGGAATGGAGACGTTGGCGATGGACGTGTCCAGCACGTTCATGAACACGGCGGTCGACAGCGCGATCGACCCGACGATGCGCGTCGCGCCCGTCAGGGGCGGATGTTCGGCGGCCCGGGCGGGACGGGCCGGCTCGCGCGACGCGCTGGTGGTTTCGGCTGCGGGTTGGGCGCTCATCGGATGGCTCTCCTCGACGATGTTGCGACGGGCGGCACCGGCACCCTCACGATGCCGGGAGATTGCTGCGCAGGATCTCTGCGATCATCGCGTCGGCGCCGGCCGTGCCATGGTCGAATACCGGCGTGGACAGCGCCTCGCGGGCCGGCTGGCCGGAGGTGTCGCCGTCTTGGCCGACGTCGACTTCCACGTTCATGGACAGCCCGATGCGCAAGGGGTGCTCGGCGAGCTCCTGCGGATCCAGGGCGATGCGCACCGGCACGCGCTGCACGACCTTGATCCAGTTACCGGTGGCGTTCTGCGCGGGCAACAGGGCGAACGCGCTGCCGGTGCCGGCGTCCAGGCCGACCACCGTGCCGTGGTAGACGACCGAGCCGCCGTACATGTCCGCGGTCAGCGTCGCCGGCTGGCCGATGCGCATCTTGCGCAGCTGGTTTTCCTTGAAGTTGGCTTCGACCCAGACTTGATCGAGCGGCACCACATTCATCAGCGTGTCGCCTTGCGCGACGCGTTGGCCGACCTGGACGCTGCGGCGTGCGACCAGCCCGTCGACCGGCGCAGGCAGCACCGTGCGCTCGTGCGCCAGCCAGGCCGCGCGCAGTTCGGCGGCGGCGTGCTGCACGTCCGGATGGTTTTCCACGGTGGTGCCCGCCGTCAGCACCTGGTTGGTGGCCAGCCGGGCCTGGGCGGCTTCGAGCCTGGCCTGCGCCTGGGCGTGCTGCGACTGCGCGTTGCGCAGCTCGGTGCGGGCGTGCAGCAATTCCTCGCCGCTGACGCCGCCCGACTTGGCCAGCGCCTGGCGGCGCTGCAGGTCAGCGCGCGCGCGGGTGAGCTCGGCTTGCGCGCGGGCCAGGTCCGCCCGGCTGACGTCTACGTCGGCGCGCAGCGCGTCATTCTCGACGAAGCGCTGCTGGACTTGGCGCACCGTCTGTGCCAGGCGGGCGCGCGCTTGCTGCAGCGCGATTTCGGTGTCGGCGGGGTCCAGTCGCACCAGCGGCTGGCCGGCGCGCACGACTTCGGTGTCATCGGCTTCGATGGCCACGACCGTGCCGGAGACCTGGGGCGTGATCTGGACCAGGTTGCCGTGCACGTAAGCGTCGTCGGTCGATTCGAAGTGCGAGCCGTACAGCAGCCACCACAGGCCATAGCCTGCGGCGATCAGGACGAAGGCAAAGGTGGCCACAAGCAGCAGCCGTTTGCGGGCAGCGGGGCGGGCGGTGTTTTCTGTGCTCATGATGTCGGGCTAGGGGATCGGTTTGCGTCGGGATGGGAGCGGTGGTCAGGACTGCGCAGCGGTTTGCACGGCCGCGGGTGCCGATGGCGCGGCGGCGGCTGGCGGTGTGTCATCGCCTGCGGCAAAGCCGCCGCCCAGTGCCGTGGCCAGCTCGGCGTCAAGGCGCCAGGCGCGCGCGGCCAGTTCCGCGTCCAGCCGCGCCTGGGTAAGGACGTGGTCCTGCGCCACCAGCACGGTCAGGTAGTTGCCTAGGCCGGCGCGGTAGCGCTGCACGGCCAGGTCGTAGGCGGCTTCGATCGCGGCGTGGGCTTCACGCTGCTCGACTGATTCCCGCGCCAGCAGGCGGATCGATTCGAGCGCATCGGCGACCTCGCGCACCGCGGCGAGTACCGCCGCGTTGTAGTCCGCCACGGCCAGGTCGCGGTCGGCGCGCGCTGCCGCCAGGTTGGCGTTGAGCCGTCCCGCGTCGAACAGCGGCAGGCTGATCGCGGGCCCCGCACCAGCCATGCGGCTGTCATGGTCGAACAGGTTGCCGGTGCCCAGCGCCAGCAGGCCGGCGAAGGCGGTCAAGTTGACGTTGGGGTAGAACTCGGCCTTGGCCGCGGCGATGTCGCTGCCGGCGGCTTCGACGCGCCAGCGCGCGGCCACGATGTCGGGACGGCGTCCGAGCAGGTCCATCGGCAGGACCGGCGGCAGCTGCGTGTCCGGCGCGCGCAGCGTTACCGGCCGCAGCCCGGCGGTGCGCTGCGGCCCGGCGCCGGCCAACGCGGCAAGCTGGTTGCGCAGCAGGGCTGCGTTCGCCTGGGTACGGGTCAGTTCGGCGCGGGCAGCCGCCAAGGCGGATTCGGCTTGCTTGACTTCGACCTGGGTGTCCAGCCCCGCGGCGTAACGCTGGCGGGTAATGTCCACGACTTCCTGGCGCTGGACGATGGTTTTTTCCAGCACATCCTGCTGCGCGTAAGCATCCTGCAGGTTGGCGTAGGCCAGCACCACTGCTTTGGCCAGCAGGTTGCGGGCGGCCTGCCGTTCTGCGGCGGCGGCCTGGGCGCGCGACAGCGCGGCCTGCAGGCGCTTGCGGTTCTTTCCCCACAAGTCCAATTCGTAGCTGAAATCGAGCGCCAACCGGTTGTCACTGCCCACCGAGCCGGCCATCGGCTCCGGATAGACGTAATTGCCGCTGTAGTGCTGGCGGGTCAGCGAATAGTTGGCATCGACACGCGGGACGAGCACGGCACGCGCGTTGCCGACTGCGGCGTTGGCCCGGTCCAGGCGGGCCTGCGCGGCCGTCATGTCCGGGTTGCCCGCCAACGCTTCTTCGACCAGCGCATCGAGCTGGGGATCGGCGTAGCGCTGCCACCACTTTGCGTCGGGCCAGGCGACCTGCGCCTGGACCAGGCCAAGCGCGGCGGCATCCGTGCGCAAGGCCGGGGCTGTGCCCGGATCCATGGGGGCGCACGCGGCGAGCGGCAGGGCAAGCAGCAGGGCCGGTAGAGCTTTCATACTGACATTCCGCTTAAAATGTTGCTTAAACTGTAATTGCCTAGGCAGCAATAACCCTAAAAAAAAGAGGCCTTTTCGGTCGGGTCAGCCGGGCTCCGAGCCGTTGGCCAGCATGCGCAGCAGAAAATGCCGCAGCTGCGCAGCTTCGGTGGCGTCGAACCCGCGCAGGTGCCGGTTGAGCACCTGGGCGATCACCGCAGGGATGCGCGATGCGGCTTCGTGCCCGGCCTGCGTCAGTTCCAGCTTGACGACCCGGCGGTCTTGCTGGCTGCGTACCCGGTGCAACAACCCCTTGGCTTGCAGGCGATCGAGCGTGCGCGTCATGGCACCGGTATCGATGCCTGCCAGGCGGGCGAGCTCGGCGGCCGTATCGGCCTTGCCCCGGGCGATGAGGATGAGCGGACGCCACTGCATCGCAGTGAGGTCCAGCGGCGCCATATCGCGGTCTATCATGCGGTTCATCGACACATAGACCTGCTTGAGCAGATAGCCGATGCTGTCTTCTGCAAAGCACTGGCTATCGGCCCGGTAGTGACGGGTGGGGGCAGGGTCTTCGGTCGACATGGGGTACATTATACTGCCTAGGCAGTAATTGTCAATGGGTATCGGCCTTGCGCCGGCCGGACCAGACGATGGCGGCGACGATCAGCGCGGCCCCGGCCATCATGCGCACCGTCGGCTGCTGGCCGAACAGCCACCAGGCGAAGGCGATCGCATAGACGGGTTCCAGCGCGATGACCAGCCCCGCGGTGCGGGCATTGAGCGCCGCCAGGCTGGAGACGAACAGGTAGTGCGACAGCCCGGTGCAGAAAACGCCCAGGAGCAGCAGCCAGAACCAGTCGATGGCGGCGACCGCAGCCAGGTCGGGGACTGCCCAGGGCGCCAGCAGCAAAGCCACCGCCAGGTTCTGCCAGCATGCGACCTGCCCCGGTTCCATGCCCGCGGCCGCGCGCCGGTTCGTGACGGCCAACATGGCGAACGACAGGCCCGAAAACACGCCCCAGGCCAGGCCGATGGTGCCATCATCGCGCAAATCGAAGGACGGCGTGACCAACACCAAACCGGCGCTGACCAGCGCCAGCAGCAGCCATTCCGCCGCCCGTATCCGTTCGCGAAACAGTAGCCCTTCCAGTAGGGTGATGAAGGCCGGGAAGCTGGCGAACCCCAGTGTGGCGACCGCGATGCCGCCGACCTTGACCGAAATGAAGAACGTCACCCAGTGGCAGGCCAGCAGTGCGCCCGCGCCGGCCAGCATGCCCAGGCGGCGGGCGTCGAGCTGGCCAAGCAGGCGCCGGCGCTGCAGGCGGGCGAAGAACGCCAGCGCCAGCACGGCGAAGAACGCGCGTCCCATCGTGATGACGGGCGCGCCTGCCTGGATGAGTTCTCCGAATACGCCGGTCAAGCCGAAGAGGACGGCAGCGACGTGGATGGCCGCGAGGGCTTGGGTGCGGGCCTGAAGGCGGGGCATTCTATTCGAAGGCGGGCAATGCGCGCATAATCGCGCTGATCGATCGAATCTGAAATCATCTCATGAAATCCCTTTCAGCCGCTCGTGCGCATCCGGCCGACGAGGCAGGGCGCGCGCTCGGCTTCGCGCTGGCGCTGGCGGGCGCGGTCCTGTTTTCGGCCAAGGCGGTGGTGGCCAAGCTGACTTACCGGTACGGCATCGATGCGGTCACGCTGATCGCGTTTCGCATGCTGTTCGCGCTGCCGTTCTTTGCGGCCATCGCCTGGGTCCAGGCGCGCAAGGCCGCCAGCGGCCATGTGCCGGCGTTGACCTGGCGCGAACGCCTGCAGGTGGCCGGATTGGGACTGCTGGGCTATTACCTGTCCAGCTTCTTGGACTTCCTCGGGCTGCAGACGATTTCGGCAGGCCTGGAAAGACTGATCCTATTCCTGTCGCCGACCATGGTGCTGCTGATCACCGCGCTCTGGCTGCGCCGGCCCATCGTCGGCAGGCAGTGGCTAGCCCTGGCGCTGTCCTACCTCGGGGTGGTGTTGGTTTTCGCCCGCGACGTGTCGTTCGGCGGGCCGGCCGTCGTCTTGGGATCTGCGTACGTGCTGGCGTCGGCGCTAACCTATGCGCTGTATCTCGTCTTTTCCGGAGAGCTGCTCAAGCGCGTGGGGGCGACCCGGTTGGTGGCCTACGCCATGACCAGCTCATGCGTGGCCTGCCTGGTGCAGTTCCTGGTCGTCCATCCGCCGGCCATGCTGGTACAGCCCCTGGGCGTTTACGGCTTGTCGGCCTTTCATGCCGTGTTCAACACCGTCTTGCCGGTGTTCATGGTGATGTGGGCGGTCGATCGCATCGGCGCGCCCCTGGCCGCGCAGTTGGGCATGATCGGCCCCGTATCCGTGCTTTTCATCGCCAACGTCGCCCTGGACGAGCCGATCACTGCTTGGCAGCTGGGCGGCACCGCCCTGGTGCTGACGGGGGTTTTTATCCTCAGCGGCGTGCGCAAAGGGTAGCATTGCCGCATTTCATCTTCCTATCCAGGAGTTCTCGCGATGGGCAATATTGTCAAGGCCATACGCATCGAACAGCACGGCGGTCCCGAAGTCCTGAAGCTGGTGGACGTCGAAGTCCCGCCGCCGGGAGACGACGAGGTCACCATCCGCCAGCACGCTGCGGGACTGAACTTCATCGACATCTATTACCGTACCGGCCTGTATCCCCATCCCCTGCCGCACGGCCTGGGCTTCGAGGGCGCCGGCGTGGTCGAGGCCGTGGGCCGCAACGTCAGGCACCTCAAGAAGGGTGACCGCGTTGCCTATGGCCAGAGCCCGATCGGCGCCTACGCCGAGGCGCGCAACGTGCCGGCCGCCCAAGTCGTCAAGCTGCCCAAGGGCGTGGGGTTCGAAGAGGCTGCCGCGCTCATGCTCAAGGGGCTGACGGTCCAGTACCTGTTTCGCCAGACCTACCGCCTGCAGGGCGGCGAGACCATCCTGTTCCATGCGGCCGCCGGCGGCGTGGGGCTGATCGCCTGCCAGTGGGCGCGCGCGCTGGGCGTGAAGCTGATCGGCACGGTGTCCAGCCCCGAAAAGGCCGAGCTTGCCTTGGCCAACGGCGCCTGGAAGGTGATCGATTATTCGCGCGAGAACGTCGTCGAGCGCGTGCTCGAGCTGACCGGCGGCAAGAAGGTGCCCGTGGTCTACGACGGCGTGGGCAAGGACACCTGGGAAGTTTCCCTGGACTGCCTGGAGCCGCGCGGCCTGATGGTCAGCTTCGGCAACGCTTCGGGTCCAGTGACCGGGGTGAACCTGGGCATCTTGGCGCAAAAGGGGTCGCTCTTCGTAACCCGGCCGACCCTGGGCACTCATGTATCGACGCCTGAAAAATTGAAAGCGGCCGCCGACGAGTTGTTCGATTTGGTGCGCAAAAAGAAGATACAAGTGCGCATCGACCAGCGCTATTCGCTGGCCCAGGCGGCCGAGGCGCATGCGGCACTGGCTGCGCGCAAGACCACCGGCGCCACGGTCTTTACGCTGGGCTGAAGCGGCCTGTCCCAACCTTCCGCGCTAGCCTGGTGCCGGCGCATCCGGGGCTGGCAGCCGGACGACGGCGGCATCGGCCGGCCGCGTCCGGTTTTTTTGCGCCGCTTGCATCCGCACGCATTCGCCTGCCGCCCACGCCATGGCTAGCCTTACATAGGCGCGCATTTTCTGCCGCGCCGTTACCGCCGCGCGCGTCGTCCTTGCCTACAGTGACTGTACGGTTTATCAACCTGGAGGACGATGATGAAACTGAAAACCCTGACGCTGATGCTGGCGCTGGCGGCCGGCACGAGCGTGGCCGCCGGCTGCTCTTCGCCTTCGGTCATCACGCGCGACGACGGCAGGCAGGAAGTGACCCCCGATGAACCGGAATACGACAAGGACTCCGGGTTCTACGAGTACGAGCGCGACGGCCGCAAGACGCGGGTGAACAAGGACCGCGTCGAAAAGATAGAAGAGGTGGATTGACGCACCGGCCGCGGCCCGCGGCCGGTGCGCTGCGGCGGGCGGCCGGCGTTGTTAGCCGGCGTTTGCCGCGTCGGCTTCCAGGTGGTAGCGCCGTACGCGCTCGACCTCGTTGCGCGAGCCCAGCACCACGCCCACGCGCTGGTGCAAGGCTTGCGGCTGGATGTCCAGGATGCGCTCGCGCCCATCGCAGGCGGCCCCGCCGGCCTGCTCGACGATCAGGCTCATGGGATTGGCCTCGTACATCAGCCGCAGCTTGCCGGGCTTGGACGGCTCGCGGGCATCCCACGGGTACATGAAGATGCCGCCGCGCGTCAGGATGCGGTGCACGTCGGCCACCATCGACGCGATCCAGCGCATGTTGTAGTTCTTGCCCAGCGGCCCCTCCTTGCCCGCCAGGCATTCTTCGATGTAGCGGCGCACCGGTGGCGCCCAGTGCCGCATGTTGGACATGTTGATGGCGAACTCGCTGGTGTCTTCCGGGATGCGGATGTTCTCGTGTGTGAGCACCCACGAGCCCATCTCGCGGTCCAGGGTAAAGCCCACCACGCCCGCACCCACGGTCAGCACCAGCATGGTTTGCGGGCCGTACACGGCATAGCCGGCGGCGACCTGCTGGTTGCCGGGCTGCAGGAAATCCTGCTCGCAGACTTCGGCGCCGGCCACATGATGGGGCGCGCGCAGCACCGAGAAGATCGTGCCGATGGAGACGTTGACGTCGATGTTGGATGAGCCGTCCAGCGGATCGAACAGCAGCAGGTATTCGCCCTTGGGGTAGCGGTTCGGGATCAGGTGGATGGTCTCCATCTCTTCGGAGGCCATGGCCGCCAGGTGGCCGCCCCATTCGTTGGCTTCCAGCAGGATTTCGTTGGAAAGCACGTCGAGCTTTTTCTGGACTTCGCCCTGGATGTTTTCACTTTCCAGGCTGCCCAACACGCCGCCCAGGGCGCCTTTGCCCACGGCATGGCCGATGGCCTTGCAGGCGCGGGCGACGATTTCGATCAGCAGCCGCACTTCCGGGCGCAGCGCCGTGGCGCCGCGCTGCTGCTCCACCAGGTATTGGGTCAGGGTTTTGCGTTTCATGGGATGCCTTGCAAGCAATGGTTGGAGATCAGATGTCCAGCGCCTTGGAGACGATTTCCGAGACGTTGCGCGACAGCCCCGGGTGGCTGCGCACGCGCTCGAGCCGCTCGCGCATGGCCTGGCGCAGTGCCGGAACGAAGCGCGACCAGTTGTCCAGCGCGCGCGCCAGCCGCGCGGCGATCTCGGGATTGAGGGCATCGAGCGCCAACACCTGCTCGGCCCAGAAGTCGTAGCCTTGGCCGTCGGCCCGGTGCATGCCGCGGGCGTTGTTCATGCAGAACTGGAAGACCAACGCGCGCGCGCGGTTCGGGTTGCGCAGGGTAAAGGCTGGATGCGCCATCAGCGCGCGCACCTGTTCGACGCCGCAGGACGGGGCAACGGCCTGCAGGGCGAACCACTTGTCTACGACCAGCGGCTCGTGCTGCCACTGCTCGTAGAAGGCCGCCAGCGCCTGTTGTACTGCCGGGCCCTGGCCGTCGTTGACCAGCGCAGCCAGCGCGCCGAGGCGGTCGGTCATGTTGCCTGCGTCGCGGTATTGCGCCAATGCCAAGTCCTGGGCGCCCTCGGCGCGCGCAGCCATGAGGTGCGCAAGCGCCAGGTTCTTCAGCGCCCGCCGGCCGGCCGGCTCGGGCGCCGGGCTGTAGGGGCCGGGCGTCTGGTTGTTTTCGTAGGCTGCCCGCCATTGGTCCTGCAGGCGGCGGCCCAGCTCGGCGCGCACGAAGTCGCGCGCCTGGGCCAGCGCGGGCGGATCGATGGCCTGCATGCGCTCGGCCAGGGTTTTTTCGGCAGGCAGCGATAGGGCGCGCACGCGGTAGGCCGCATCCAGGCCATCTGCGGTCAGCAATGCGCGCCAGGCCTGCACGAACGCGTCGTCGACCTGCATGGGACGCCCATCGGCGCAGCGCGCGGCGTTGGCCAGGATCTGCCGCGAGGCCAGTTCCTGCCCGGCTTCCCAGCGCGCGAACGGATTGGGGTCGTGTGCCGACAGCAGCGCCAGGTCGGCGTCGCTCCAGTCGTACTCCACGATCACCGGCGCCGAGAAATCGCGCAGCAGCGAGGGCACGGGAAGCTCATCGATCTCCTCGAACACCCATTGTCCGGTCGTGTCGGTCAGCTCCAGCAGCGCGGTGTCACTGCGCTGGCCGTCGCGTACCATGGGCAAGGGACGACCGTCGCGCGCCAGGAAGCCGATGGCAAAGGGGATGTGGAACGGCAGCTTGACGAAGTCCGGCCCGGCCAGCTTTTCCACGCCGACGGGCGGGCAGCGCTGCGCCAGCGTGACGGTGCAACGCCGCGTGGCCGGGTCATGGGATAGCGTCACCGTCACCCGGGGCGTGCCGGCCTGGCTGTACCAGCGGCGAAAGACCGACAGGTCGCGCCCGGGGTTGCGCGCGGCATAGACCGATTCCATCGCGGCCACGAAGTCGTCGCAGGTCACGGCCTGTCCGTCGTGCCGGCGGAAATACTCGTCCATGCCGGCGCGGAATCCCTCCTCGCCGAGCAGCGTGTGCTGCATGCGGATGACCTCGGCGCCCTTTTCGTAGACCGTGGCGGTATAGAAGTTGCCGATCTCTTGGTAGCTTTCCGGTCGGATGGGGTGCGCCATGGGACCGGCGTCCTCGGGAAACTGGGCCGCGCGCAGGGTGGCGACGTCGTCGATGCGCTTGACGGCGCGCGCGCTGGCCGCCGCCCGGCTGTCCAGGCCCTCGGCCATGCAGTCGGCGGTGAATTCCTGGTCGCGGAATACCGTCAGGCCTTCCTTCAGGCTGAGCTGGAACCAGTCGCGGCAGGTGACGCGGTTGCCGGTCCAGTTGTGGAAGTACTCGTGGCCGATGACGGCTTCGATGGCGTTGTAGTTGGCATCGGTGGCCGTCTGCGGGTCGGCCAGCACATAGGCGGCGTTGAAGATGTTCAGGCCCTTGTTCTCCATCGCGCCCATGTTGAAGTCGCGGGCGGCCACGACCATGAAGCGGTCCAGGTCCAGTTCCAGGCCGAAGCGACGCTCGTCCCAGCGCAGCGCGCGCACGAGGGACTCCATCGCCCATTGCGTCTGGCTTTCCGAGCCGGGGTCGCTATAGATCTGCAGCAGCACCTCGCGTCCGGAAGCGGTGTGCACCTTGGCCTCGCGGCAGGAAAACCGGCCGGCGACCAAGGCAAACAAGTAACAGGGCTTGGGAAATGGGTCGACCCACACGGCCTGGCGGCGGCCGTCGGGCAGGTCGGTTTGGCTTTCCAGGTTGCCGTTGGACAGCAGCACCGGATAGCGTGCCGGATCGGCGCGCAGCGTAACGCGGTAGCGCGACATGACGTCAGGCCTGTCGGCAAACCAGCAAATGCGGCGAAAACCCTCGGCCTCGCATTGGGTGAACAGGCTTTCGCCGGACACATACAAGCCCATCAGCTTGGAGTTGGCCTGCGGATGGCAGCGGCTGACCAGCTCGACGACGGCCTCCTTGGGCAGGCCGGGCAGCTCCAGGCTGTCGGCGGTCAAGGCGTAGCGATCCGGGCTCCAGGGCTTGCCGTCGACGGCGACCGAAAGCAGTTCGAGGTCTTCGCCGTCCAGCACGAGGGGCGCATCGGTGTCGTCCTGCCTGACCACGTGCAGGCGCGCGGTGACCTGGGTGGCGGCGGCATCCAGGTCGAATTCGAGCTCGACGCGGGGGATGGCAAACGGGTAGGGGCGATAGTCGCTGCGACGTATGGTGACGGCGTGATCGGTGCGCATGGAAAATGACCGGCAATGGTATCCGCCGCTATTGTAGGCGCGGGCGGCTGGAGCGGGCGCGAACCTTGGCGCGGCAGGGCAGTCCAATCCCGGTATCATGCCGAATCCATGCAGGAGCCAGTCATGAAGCGGATTTACTCCCTGGCCACGAAGGCCGCGTCGCGCGCGATGGGCGCCCTTGCGGTTTTGATGCTGGCAGGCTGCGCGACGAGCCTGTCGGCGCATGTGACATCTTTCCAGCAATGGCCGGACGGGGTGGCCGGGCAGTATTACGAATTCGTCGCCGGCGATGCGTCGCAGGCCGGCAACCTTGAATACCAGGCCTATCGCGACATGGTGCGGGCGGCCATCGGCGCTACTGGGTTGGTCGAAGCCCGGCCTGGCGCAACCGCACGCTTCGAGGTGGCGTTTAGTTACGGCACCGAACCGACGCAGGTGATAACCCGCCAGCCCGTGGATCCGTTTTTCTACGGTGGCGGTTTTTACGGACCGCGCTGGGGTTGGGGCGGCTATTTCGGCCCCGATTGGGTGCCGGTGCCAGTCAGCGCGGTGCGCAACAAATTAACCGTGCAAATCCGGGATAAACAGCAGGGTGGCAAGGAGGTATATCGATCTTCCGCCATCGCGGTGACCGGGCGCGAGGCCCTGCCCGAGGTAATGCCATACCTGGTGCGCGCGGTATTCGACGATTTCCCGGGCAATAATGGCCGGGTCCGGGAAGTGCGTTATCGGCTGGATTGAAAAAATGGGGCGTCGATGACGCCCCATTCTGTTCGATTGCGCGGTCGTGCGCTACGATTTGTCGATCAGGAAGCTGGCACGGTCGGCCCCGGCGGCTTCGGCGTTGACGAGCCAGCGCGGCGGCTTGCCGCGGCCGCTCCAGGTTTCACCCGTTTCGGGGTGGCGGTATTTCGGCGCGACGGTCTTCTTGGCCGCGCTTGGTGCAGCAGCCTTGCGGGCGGCGGTGCGACGACCTGGCCCCTTGCCGTATGCCACCGCGAGCTCTTCCGGGGTGATGTCGTATTCGCGCATGGTGCGCACGATGGAGGCGATGACCGGCTTGCGCCGACGGTTCCTGAGGGCTTCGGCTTTCTTCTTCAGCTTGTTTATTTCCTTTTCGATTTTCGCTTGCTGCAGGGCGTAGCTTTCTCGGGCCATGTGCGTTTTCCTCTTGAAACTAGGGGCCAGCTTGTAATAAGCGCAATTCTATCGGCTTTGAGCAGGCTGCCAAGTGATTTCGTCTGGCGTTACACATTTTAGATTATGTCGACTGACCTACAAGACAGTATTTCTCCGCTATCGGTTGCCGCGATCCAGATGGTTAGTACGCCGGACGTGGCAGAGAATCTCGCCCAGGCCGGCGAGTTAATCGACAAGGCCGTCGCCGCCGGAGCCAGGCTGGTCGCGTTGCCCGAGTATTTTTGCCATATGGGCCGGGCCGATCGCGACAAGCTGGCAGTGGCCGAAGAAGACGGCGCTGGTCCCATCCAAGATTTTCTGGCCGGGCGCGCCGCCCGCCACGGCATTTGGCTGGCCGGCGGCACGCTGCCGCTGCGCTGCCCCGATCCGCAGCGGGTCTTCAATTCCAGCATGGTTTTCGGGCCCGACGGGCGCCGCGCCGCGCGGTATGACAAAATTCATTTGTTCAATTTCAAGCGTGGCGACGAAAGCTACGACGAATCCATCGCGATTCATCCCGGCAGTGCGGTACGCACTTTCGATACGCCTGCGGGCCCGGTCGGCATGTCGGTGTGCTACGACCTGCGGTTTCCCGAGCTTTATCGGGCGTTTGGTCCGGTGAGCCTGGTATTGGTGCCGTCCGCATTTACCTATACCACCGGTCGCGCGCACTGGGAGTTGCTGCTGCGCGCCCGCGCCATCGAAAACCAGTGCTACGTATTGGCGCCCGCCCAGGGCGGGCGCCACCCCAATGGCCGGCGCACGTGGGGGCACAGCATGCTGGTCGACCCCTGGGGCGAGGTGATCGACGTGTTGCCCGAGGGGCCGGGCGTGGTAAGCGGTACGATAGACCCTGTCCGATTGTCCGAGGTGCGCACCGCGCTGCCGGCGCTGCGCCATCGCGTCCTTTGAATGTTCCAATTATGAAACCCACCGATCCTGCCATCGCCAACCTGGCCACCGCGAAATCCCTGCTGCTTGACCCGTGGGGGCTGAGCGAAACCGACATGGCGCGCGCCATCGGCGAAATCTTCACCCACAGGGTCGATTACGCCGACTTGTATTTCCAGTACACGCGCAGCGAAAGCTGGAGCCTGGAAGAGGGAATGGTCAAGACCGGCAGTTTCTCGATCGGCCAGGGCGTGGGGGTGCGCGCGGTCAGCGGCGAGAAGACTGCGTTCGCCTATTCTGACACCCTATCGCCCCAGGCGCTGTTGTCGGCGGCCCGTACGGTTCGCGGCATTGCGCGCCAGGGGGCGGGACGCGCGCGCGTCGACGGTGGCGACCAGGGGCCCGGCCGCAGCCTCTATGCAGATGTCGATCCGCTGGGCACGTTGACCGCACAGGAAAAAGTCGCGCTGCTCGAGCGGGTCGAGCGCATGGCCCGTGCACGCGACCCGCGCATCATCCAAGTCATGGCCGGGCTGGGCGCGGAATACGACGTGGTCCTGGTGGCCGGCAGCGACGGCCGCCTGGCCGCGGACGTGCGGCCGCTGGTGCGGCTGTCGCTGACCGTCATCGCCGAGCGCGACGGCAGGCGCGAGGTGGGCCACGGGGGAGGGGGCGGGCGCACGGACCTGGCCTATTTCACCGACGAGGTGCTCGCCGGCTACGTCGACCGCGCCGTCCACGAGGCCCTGGTCAACCTGGACGCGCGCCCGGCGCCCGCCGGCGAGATGACCGTGGTGCTCGGGCCAGGCTGGCCCGGCATCTTGTTGCACGAGGCGGTCGGCCATGGGCTGGAGGGGGATTTCAACCGCAAGGGGTCCAGCGTGTTTTCCGGCCGCATTGGCGAGCGCGTAGCGGCCCCGGGCGTGACAGTGGTCGACGATGGCACCCTGCCGGGGCGGCGCGGATCGCTGAACATCGACGACGAAGGCAATCCGACGCGCTGCAACGTGCTCATCGAGGACGGGATTCTGCGCGGCTACATGCAGGACACGCTCAACGCGCGCCTGATGAAAACGGCGGCCACGGGCAACGGCCGGCGTGAATCTTTCGCCCACCTGCCCATGCCACGCATGACCAATACCTACATGCTGGCCGGCGACAAGCAGCCTGAAGAGATCATCGCTTCGGTCAAGCGCGGCCTGTACGCGGTCAACTTCGGCGGCGGCCAGGTCGACATCACCAGCGGGAAGTTCGTGTTCTCGGCGTCCGAGGCCTACATGATCGAAAACGGGCGCGTCACCTACCCGGTGCGCGGCGCCACGCTGATCGGCAACGGTCCGGACGCCATGACCCGCGTGAGCATGGTGGGCGACGACCTGGCGCTCGACGGCGGGGTGGGCACGTGCGGCAAGGACGGCCAGAGCGTGCCGGTCGGGGTCGGCATGCCGACGCTGCGCATCGATGGCCTGACCGTGGGCGGCACCGCCTGACCCTCAAAAAATCTGGACAAACGCCGAATCTGTGCTAGCATTTGCCCGCTATGCGTACCGCGTCCACCCGATTTTATTTTTACTTTTACGGTTTTCCGAAGCCGCTGGCGGAGGAAGGGACGCGCTGTACCTGACGACTCGTACAGATTCCCCAAAAAGCCGCCAGCCGCCTGGCGGCTTTTTTCATGGCCGCGGGCGAGCCGGCATCACCCAGGAGCCATCCCGTGTCACACAATACCGACGACCTTCGCATCCGAGAAATCAAAGAACTGGTGCCGCCCGCGCATGTCATGCGCGAGTTTCCGTGTACCGCAGAGGTCTCGGAAGTCGTCTATGGCGCCCGCCAGGCGCTGCACCGGATCCTGCACGGCATGGATGACCGCCTGGCGGTGGTCATTGGCCCGTGCTCCATCCACGACACCAAGGCGGCCCTTGAGTACGCGCAGCGGCTAAAGGCGCAGCGCGACCGGTTCCAGGCGGAGCTGGAAATCGTCATGCGCGTCTATTTCGAGAAGCCGCGCACCACCGTGGGGTGGAAGGGTCTGATCAATGACCCGGACCTGGACGGCAGCTTCAATATCAACAAGGGCGTGCGCGTGGCGCGCGAGCTGCTGCTGGAGATCAATTCGCTGGGCCTGCCCGCGGGTTGCGAATACCTGGACATGATCACGCCGCAGTACATCGCCGACCTGGTTTCCTGGGGGGCCATCGGCGCGCGCACCACCGAAAGCCAGGTACACCGCGAGTTGGCCTCCGGACTGTCGTGTCCCGTGGGTTTCAAGAACGGCACTGACGGCAACGTCAAGATCGCCGTCGACGCCATCAAGGCGGCATCGCAGCCGCACCACTTCCTGTCGGTCACCAAGGGCGGGCATTCGGCCATCGTCTCGACCACCGGCAACGAGGACTGCCACGTGATCCTGCGCGGCGGCAAGGCGCCCAACTACGATGCGGCTTCGGTCGAAGCCGCCTGCCAGGAGATGGCCAAGTCCGGCCTGGCGCAACGCATCATGATCGATGCCAGCCATGCCAACAGCAGCAAGAAGCCCGAGAACCAGCCGTTGGTCATCGACGACGTGGCCGGCCAGGTCGCCGGCGGCGACCAGCGCATCGTCGGCGTCATGGTCGAAAGCCACCTAGTGGGCGGGCGCCAGGACCTGGTGCCGGGGCAGCCGCTGGTCTACGGCCAAAGCATCACCGATGGCTGCATAGACTGGGAGACGTCCGTGGCCGTGCTCGAGCGCCTGGCACAGGCCGTGCAGGCGCGCCGGCGGGCGACGTTGGCCACCGGCAAATAGCGCGGCGTGCAGCCGGCAGCCGGGCAGTAGAATGAGGATGTCCGGATTTGCGCAGAGGCCAGCCATGAACGCCCCATCGCTTCCCGGGACGCTGCGTCGTCCCGTGCCCCAAGCCGTGCTGCAGGCGCTCGCCGAGCGTTTCGGCGAGCGCCTATCCCTTGCCGAAGCGGTGCGCGAGCACCACGGGCGCGACGAGTCGCCTTATCCGCCCATGCTGCCTGACGCGGTGGTCTTTGCCGCCAGCACCGAGGAAGTCGCCTTCGTCGCGCGGCTGTGCAATGAGCACCTCGTGCCCATCATCCCTTACGGCGCGGGGTCTTCGATCGAGGGCCACCTGCTCGCCGTCGAGGGCGGGATCAGCCTGGACTTGTCGGGCATGAACCAGATCCTGTCGGTCAACGCCGAAGACCTGACGGCCACGGTGCAGGCGGGTGTGACGCGCAAGCAGCTGAACGAGGCCATACGCGGCACGGGCCTGTTCTTTCCCATCGACCCGGGCGCCGACGCCAGCCTGGGCGGGATGGCGGCCACGCGCGCCTCGGGCACCAACGCGGTGCGCTACGGCACCATGCGCGAAAACGTCGTGTCGCTGACGGTGGTGACCGCCGACGGCCGCATCGTGCGCACCGCCGGCCGCGCGCGCAAATCGTCGGCCGGTTACGACTTGACGCGGATTTTCGTCGGCAGCGAAGGCACGCTGGGCATCATCACCGAAGTGACGGTGCGGCTTTATCCGCAACCGGAGGCGATATCGGCGGCCGTGTGCAATTTCCCCACGGTCAAGGACGCCGTCCAGTGCGTGATCGAAACCATACAGATGGGCGTGCCGGTCGCGCGGGTGGAGTTCATGGACGTCAACGGCGTGCGTTCGGTCAACCTGCATAGCAAGCTGGGCCTGCGCGAGACGCCGCTGCTGCTTTTCGAATTCCACGGTAGCCCCGCGGGCGTGCAGGAGCAGGCGCAGACGGTCCAGGAAATCGCGCGCTCGCACGGCGGGATGGACTTCGAATGGGCTGAGCGCCCGGAAGACCGGACCCGGCTATGGACGGCGCGCCACAACGCCTATTTTGCCGGCTTGCAGCTGCGTCCCGGGTGCCGCTCGAGCACCACCGACGTTTGCGTGCCGATCTCGCGCCTGGCCGATAGCATCGTGGCCGCATCCGAGATGCTCGAGCGGGCGAGCTTTCCCTACACCATCGTCGGCCACGTCGGGGATGGCAACTACCACGTGCTGATGCTGCTGGATCCGGACAGCGAAGCCGAATGGAAGGAATCGGAAGCGATCAACCGCGAACTCGTGCGCCAGGCCATCGCCAACGACGGCACCTGCACCGGCGAGCACGGCATCGGGCTGCACAAGATGCAGTTCATGGCCGAAGAGCATGGCGAAGATGCGCTGGCGTTGATGCGCAGCCTCAAGCATGCCTTCGATCCCAACAACATCCTCAACCCGGGCAAGATCGTAAGCTGGCATCCCTTGGGGTAAATCCCGGCCTGCGCGGCGGCCCGGGCCGCGCTATCTTAGGATGATGAACGCAATAACAGATGGCGGCGCGACCGCGCGATCGGTCGTGCCCAGCCAAGAACAAATCGTCGCAGCGTTGCGGGAGGCGGTGCCCGAGCACTGCATCCTGTATCGGGAGGAAGACACCCGGCCGTACGAATGCGACGGCCTGTCCTTGTATCGCACCCTGCCGCAGGCCGTCGTGCTGCCCGAAACCGAGGAACAGGTCCAGGCCGTGCTGCGGGCCTGCACGCGCCTGAACGTCCCCGTGGTCGCGCGCGGTGCGGGCACCGGCTTGTCGGGCGGGGCCATGCCGCACGCCCAAGGCGTGTTGCTGGGCATGGCGAAATTCAACAAGATCCTTCGCATCGACCCGGAAAGCGCGTGCGCGGTGGTACAGCCTGGCGTGCGCAACCTGGCGATCTCCGAGGCGGCAGCGCCTTACGGACTGTACTACGCGCCCGACCCTTCCAGCCAGATCGCCTGCTCGATAGGCGGCAACGTCGCCGAGAACTCCGGCGGCGTGCATTGCCTGAAGTACGGCCTGACCCTGCACAACGTCATGCGCGTGCGCATGGTCACCATGGACGGCGAGATCGTCGAGCTGGGCTCGGAGGCGCCCGATGCGCCCGGCCCGGACCTCCTGTCGGTGTTCGTCGGCTCCGAAGGTATGCTGGGCGTGGTGACCGAGGTCACCGTGCGGCTGATCCCGCGGCCGGCGGTGGCCCGCGTGATCATGGCCAGCTTTGCCAGCGTCGAGGCCGCGGGCGACGCGGTCGCGCGCGTCATTGCGGCCGGGATCATCCCAGCCGGGCTGGAGATGATGGACCAGCGCGCCGTGCACATGGTCGAGCCCTTCGTGCGTGCTGGCTACGACCTGGATGCCCAGGCCATCCTGCTGTGCGAATCGGACGGCACGGCCGAGGAGGTCGAAGACGAGGTCGCCCGCATGGAGGCCGTTTTCCGCCAGGCGGGGGCGACCCGCTTGCAGGTGTCGCAGAGCGAGGCCGAGCGGTTGCGCTTCTGGGCCGGACGCAAGAACGCGTTTCCTGCCGCTGGACGCGTGTCGCCGGACTATTACTGCATGGATGGCACCATCCCGCGCCGGCAGCTGGCGCGCGTGCTGTCGGCCATCCAGCAAATGGAGGACGAATACGGCCTGCGCTGTGCCAACGTCTTTCACGCCGGCGACGGCAACCTGCACCCACTGATCCTGTTCGATTCCAACAAGCCTGAAGAAGTCGAGCGCGCCGAAAAGTTCGGCGCGGCCATCCTCGAGCTTTGCGTGCAGGTCGGCGGCACCGTCACCGGCGAGCACGGCGTGGGCATCGAGAAGATCAACCAGATGTGCGTGCAGTTTTCCCGCGACGAGCTCGACCTGTTCCTGGCGGTCAAGCGCGCCTTCGATCCCCTGGGACTGCTCAACCCCGAAAAGGTCATCCCCACGCTGGCGCGCTGCGCGGAGTACGGCAAGATGCACGTGCATGGCGGCGAGCTGCGCTTTCCCGACATCCCACGTTTCTGATCGCCGCCATGGAATTCGTCCTGTCCGAGCTCTGCGAGCAGGTCATGACCGCGTACGCGGGCCACAAGCCGCTGTTCATCTGCGGCGGCGGCACCAAGGCGTTCTACGGCAACCGCCATCGCACCGAAGTCGACGGCCACAGCCGCCTGGACATCACCGCCTATCGCGGCGTGGTCGATTACCAGCCCTCCGAACTGGTCGTCACCGTGCGCGCCGGCACGCCGCTGGCCGAACTCGAGGCGCTGCTGGCCGACGAAGGCCAGATGCTGGCATTCGAGCCGCCCCATTATGGTCCGGGTGCGACGGTGGGTGGATGCGTGGCGGCCGGCCTGGCCGGCCCGCGGCGGGTGGCCGCCGGCGGGGTGCGCGACTTCGTGCTGGGTACCAAGCTGCTAGACGCCAACGGCAGACTGCTCAGCTTCGGCGGCGAGGTCATGAAGAACGTGGCTGGCTACGACGTGTCGCGGTTGCTGGCGGGGTCATTGGGCATCTTCGGCGCCATCATGGAGGTCTCGCTCAAGGTCGCGCCCCGGCCGCTGGCGGAGCTGACGCTGTGCACGCGCGTCTCGGAAGCCCAGGCGCTGGACAGCTTCGGCCAGTGGCGCAGCCGCCCCTTGCCGATTTCGGCCACCGCCTGGGTGCCGGAGGCGGGCAGCCGGCTGGGTTGCCTCTGGGTCAGGGTGTCCGGTGCCGAGCCGGCCATCCAGGCCGCGCGCCAGGCGATAGGGGGCGATGCCGTCGACGACGGCCAGGCGCGTGCGTTCTGGCAAAGCCTGCGCGAGCAGACCCATCCGTTCTTCGCCGCGCGCCCGCTTTGGCGGCTGGCCGTGCCCCCGCGCACCGCGCCGCTGGGCCTGGGTGATACGCTGCTGGAATGGGGAGGCGGCCAGCGCTGGGTCGCCGCCGCGGATGCCGATCCGGCCCGGATGCGTTCGGCGGCCGCGACGGCGGGCGGCCACGCCACGCTGTTCCGGTTGGCCGAAGGCGCCGAGCCGCCGCCCGACGGCGTATTCCAGCCGCTGGCTGCGCCGGTGGCCGCCATTACGCGCCGCCTGAAGCACGAGTTCGACCCTGCCGGGCTGTTCAACCCGGATCGCCTGGTCATGGGCATTTAGCCACTGCGTGCCGTGGGCATGGCCCTTAACCTCACACCTGCGTCCGACCTCCAACCGGTTCTCTTACCCGACAGTTCATGCAAACCAATCTCGCCGCCTGGATCCGCGACACCGACATGGGCAAGGAAGCCGACGCCATCCTGCGGCGTTGCGTGCATTGCGGCTTTTGCACGGCGACCTGTCCGACCTACCAGGTGCTGGGCGACGAGCTGGACAGCCCGCGCGGCCGCATCTACCTGATCAAGCAGATGCTGGAGGGCGCCGAGCCGACACGCTCGACCCAGCAACATTTGGACCGTTGCCTGACCTGCCGCAACTGCGAAACCACCTGTCCGTCAGGCGTGCAATACGGCCACCTAGTCGACATCGGCCGGCGCCTGGTCGAGGAAAAAGTCGAGCGGCCGCTGGCCGAGCGCACGCAGCGCGCGCTGCTGCGCAAGGGTTTGAATTCGCGGCTGTTCGCGCCGGCGCTGAAGCTGGGCCAGGCGGTGCGCGGGTTGCTGCCGGGCGCGTTGCGCCGCAAGGTGCAGCCGGTGCGCGATCCGGGCGCGGTGCCCGCCACCGGCCATCACGCGCGCCAGGTACTGATGCTTGCCGGATGCGTGCAGCCTGCGCTGATGCCGTCGATAGATGCTGCCACCATACGCGTGCTCGATGCCGTCGGCATCGGGACGCAAGTGGCCGCCGGGTCGGGCTGCTGCGGCGCGCTCAATTTCCACTTGGACGACCAACCGGCGGCGCTGGACCAGATGCGCGCCAACGTCGATGCCTGGTGGCAGGCCATCGATTCGGGCCAGGTCGAGGCCATCGTAATGAACGCTTCGGGCTGTGGCGCCATGGTCAAGGAATACGCCCACCATTTGCGCCATGACGCGCGCTACGCCGAGCGCGCGCGCCGCGTGGTGGAAAAGGTCGTGGACGTGGCTGAGTTGCTGGCGCCGCACGCCGAAGCGTTGCGCCAGCGCATCGCAGGCCGGCTGCCGGCGCGCGTGGCTTTTCACCCGCCCTGCACGCTGCAGCATTGGCAGCCGCTGCGTGCGTTGACCGAGAAGCTGCTCACCAACCTGGGTTTTTCTCTGCAGCCGTTTGCCGACAGCCATCTTTGCTGCGGATCGGCGGGGGCGTACTCGGTACTGCACCCGGAGATCGCCGGCGAGCTGCGTGACCGCAAGCTGGCGGCGATCGCAGCCGCCCAACCCGACATGGTGCTGTCGGCCAACGTCGGCTGCATCGGGCACCTGCAGAGCGGCACCGGCACGCCGGTGCGCCATTGGATCGAGGCGGTCGACGAGGCCTTGCGCCAGCAACTGGTGTAAGGCGCGGCGCCGCCGGCAGCGCCATGCGACGTGCAAAGGCGGGCCGTCCCGGACGCGATCACTCGACCGCCTTGACCATGTCCTCCAGCACTTTCTTGGCATCGCCAAAGACCATCATGGTCTTGTCCATGTAGAACAGCTCGTTGTCCAGACCCGCATAACCGGCGGCCATCGAGCGCTTGTTGACGATGATGGTGCGTGCCTTGTAGGCCTCCAGGATGGGCATGCCCGCGATCGGCGATGAGGGATCGTTCTTGGCCGCGGGGTTGACCACGTCGTTGGCGCCCAGGACCAGCACGACGTCGGTCTGTCCGAACTCGGCGTTGATGTCCTCCATTTCGAAAACCTGGTCGTAGGGGACCTCGGCCTCGGCCAGCAGCACGTTCATGTGCCCAGGCATGCGGCCGGCCACGGGATGGATGGCGTACTTGACCGTCACGCCCCGGTCCGCAAGCTTGTCGGCCAGTTCCTTGAGCGCGTGCTGCGCGCGGGCCACGGCAAGGCCGTAGCCGGGCACGATGATGACGCTGTCGGCATTGCCTAGCAGGAAGGCGGCGTCGTCGGGGCTACCCGATTTGACGCTGCGCTCGGCGCGGCCGGCCGCACCCGGGGCGGCGGCAGCGTCGCCGCCGAACCCGCCCAGGATCACGTTGAAGAACGATCGGTTCATCGCCTTGCACATGATGTAGGACAGGATGGCCCCGGAAGAGCCCACCAACGAGCCGGCGATGATGAGCATGGGGTTGTTCAAGGAAAAGCCGATGCCTGCGGCCGCCCAGCCCGAATAGCTGTTGAGCATGGAGACCACCACCGGCATGTCTGCGCCGCCGATCGGGATGATGATGAGCACGCCCAGCGCGAAGGCCAGCGCCGTCATCAGCACGAAGGGCGTCCATTGCTCGGTGGCCATGAACCAAAGGCCGCAGCCGAGCATCACCAGCGCCAGCGCCAGGTTCAGCCAGTGCTGGCCGGCGAACACCACCGGCGCACCCTGGAATAGGCGGAACTTGTACTTGCCCGACAGCTTGCCGAAGGCGATGACCGACCCGGAAAAGGTGATCGCGCCGACGAAGGTGCCGATGAAAAGCTCCAGCCGGTTGCCAGTGGGGATGGGCTCACCAGGCGCCGCGATGCCGAATGCGTGGGGCTCGGCGACGACCGCCACCGCGATGGCCACCGCCGCCAGGCCGATCATGCTGTGCATGAAGGCGACGAGCTCGGGCATCTTGGTCATCTCCACGCGCTTGGCCATGACCGCGCCGATGCTGCCGCCCACGAGCAGGCCCAGCACCACCCATCCCAGGCCTGGCAAGGCTGCGTCCCGGGCCAGCGTGGCGATCAGCGCGGCGGTGGTCACGATGGCGATGGCCATGCCGACCATGCCGAATACGTTGCCGGCGCGCGATGTGGTCGGATGCGACAGGCCCTTGAGCGCCTGGATGAAGCAGACCGATGCCACCAGATAGAGCAGCGTGACGAGGTTGAGCGAAATCATTGCCGCGCCTCCCCGTCGTCGCCGTCGGACGTCGTCGCCTTGCGCGCTTTCTTGCGGAACATCTCCAGCATGCGGCGCGTGACCAGGAAGCCGCCGAAGACATTGACCGCGGCCAGCGCCACCGCGGCCACGCCCATGCCGCGCGCCAGCGCGCCGTCGGTCAGCGCGGCGGCCAGCATGGCGCCGACGATGATGATGGCGGAAATCGCGTTGGTTACCGCCATCAGCGGCGTGTGCAGCGCGGGCGTGACGTTCCAGACCACGTGATAGCCCACGTAGACCGCGAGCACGAAGATGATCAGGTTGACCAGGGTCGGGCTAATGGCTTCCATTCAAGGCCTCCGCAGGACGCTGCCGTTTTCGCAGACCAGGCAGGCGGCGACGATCTCGTCATCGCGCCGGATGGCCGGCGCGCCATCCTGGTCTGTGATCAATTTCAGGAACTCGAGCAGGTTGCGCGCGTACAGTGCCGAGGCATCGGTCGGCACCAGCGCGGGCAGGTTCGTCAGCCCGACGATGGTCACGCCGCGGTGGTTGACGATCTCCCCTGGTCGCGACAGCGGGCAGTTGCCGCCGCGCTCGACCGCCAGGTCGACGACGACCGAGCCGGCGCGCATGGTTTCCACCGTCTGCTCCGATAGGAGCCGGGGCGCGGGGCGCCCGGGAATCAGCGCCGTGGTGATGACGATGTCGGCCTGCTTGCAGCGCTCGGCGACCAACACTGCCTGCCGTGCCATCCAGGCCGGCGGCATGGGGCGTGCATAGCCGCCCACGCCCTGGGCAATCTCGCGCTCTTCGTCGGTCTCGAAAGGCACGTCGATGAACTTCGCTCCCAGCGACTCGACCTGTTCGCGCACGGCCGGGCGCACGTCCGAGGCCTCGACGACCGCGCCCAGACGCCGCGCCGTGGCGATGGCTTGCAGTCCCGCCACGCCGGCGCCCAGCACCACGACGCGGGCCGCCTTCAGCGTCCCGGCCGCCGTCATCATCATGGGCATCAGCCGGCCATAGTGGTTGGCTGCCAGCAGCACGGCCTTGTAGCCGGCCACGGTGGCCTGCGACGACAGCACGTCCAGGCTTTGCGCCCGCGTGATGCGTGGCGCCGCTTCCAGCGCGAAGGCGGTCAGCCCGGCGTCGGCCAGGCGCTGCAGGCCTTCGGCGTCGAAGGGATCGAGCATGCCAGCCAGCCAGGCGCCTGCGCGCATGCCGGCCAGCTCCTCCGGTTGCGGCGCGCGCACCTTGAGCACCAGATCGGCGCCGAACGCGTCCTGCGTGCTGCCCAGCTGCGCGCCAGCCTCGGCATAGGCGGCATCGGGGTAGCCTGCCGCCTCGCCCGCGCCTCGTTCGACGACGACGGTATGCCGGCCGGCCAGGAGCTTACGGACGGTTTCGGGGGTGGCCGCGACCCGGGTCTCGCCCGGGCGGGTTTCGCGCGGGATGCCGATGCGCATGGCGTCTCCTCGTCTGCGGGTTCTTGTGCGCGTCTTTATACACTAGGGCCGTTGGTGGCCCAAAGGCGCATCACGCAAAACATCCCCGGTGCGGCTGCGGCCGGGGATGACGAGGGAGGAACGGCGGTGCCTGCGCGCGGGCGGCTTGGAAAAGGCGGCTCAGCCCAGCTGGGCGCGCGTCCAGTCGGCCAGTTCCCGCAGCAGTTCGGTCAGGTCGGCGCGCAGCTTGGCGTAACCCGCATGCGGCCGCAGCGTCGCCTCATCCATGTACAGCTTGCGGTTGATTTCGATCTGCAGGCTGTGGCGACCCTGGGCCGGATCGCCGTAGCGGCGAACGATCTCCACGCCCTTGTAGGGATCGTTGATTGCCACGTCATAGCCGCGTGCACGCAGCCAGGAGGCGACTTTTTCGCGGAAGGCTGGCGCGCTGGTGGTGCCGTCGCGGTCGCCGAGCACGAAGTCCGGATGGACCAGGCCCGGCCGGTCGGTGGCGAACTTGGCCGCCACGCTGGGCATGGAATGGCAGTTGATGTGCCAGACCTGCCCGAAGCGCGCGTGCGCCGCGTCCAGCGTGCGCGCCAGCGCCGCATGGTACGGCCGCCAGCAGGCATCGATGCGGTGCCGGACTTCGTCCAGGCTGAGCTTGCGCGCATACAGCGGCGAGCCGTCATCGAGCATGCGCCAGATCAGCCCCTTGCCCAGGCCGACCTTGCCGGACTCGGGCAGCGGCTCCGGCCAGGGTTCGGCCAGCAGCAGCGGGTCGATTTCGTGCAGCCCGCGGTTGGCGTCGATGTAGCTGCGCGGAAAGCGCGCTGCCAGCAGCGGCGCGCCCAACTGTGGCGCGTCGCCCCAGAGGTCGGCCACCCAGGTGTCCTCGGCGGTGCGCAGCACCGCCAGGTCGATGGCGCAGCCGAAGTCCGGCGGATAGTCCGTGCCGCTGTGCGGGGAGTCCAGCACCAGCGGCAGGGACTGCGGCGCCTGCGGGTAGTCCGCGGGCGTTTCCAGGCGGTAGGACAAAGGCTCGGTGAAGATAGGCATGATGCGATGCTTGCGGCTGCCGCGAGAGGTCAGTCGACCTTGATGTTGGCCTGCTTGGCGATGGCGGCGTTGCGCGCGATGGTGTCGGCGATCTGCTTGGCGTATTCCTCGGGCGAGTTGCCCACGGGGGCGGCACCCAGCTGGGCCAGGCGTTCCTTGACGACCGGGTCGGCCAGCACGGTCACGGCAGCCTTGTGCACCTTGCTCAGGACGGCTTCGGGGATGCCGGCGGGGGCGACCAGGCCGAACCAGGACGAGTCGTTGACCTCGGCCAGGCCGACTTCGGCGAAGGTGGGCACGTCGGGCAGGGCGGCCACGCGCTCGGGGGCGGCCACGGCCAGCGCGCGCAGCTTGCCAGCCTGGATGTGCGGCAGCGACGAGGGCAGGTTGTCGAACAGCACGTTGACCTGGCCGGCCAGCGTGTCGTTCAGGGCAGGGCCGACGCCGCGGTAGGGCACGTGCAGCAGGTCGGTGCCCGAGGCCATCTTGAACAGCTCGCCCATCATGTGCGAGACCGAGCCGTTGCCGGCTGACGCGTAGGTGATCTTGCCGGGATCCTGCTTGGCCAGGGCGATGAACGACGCCATGTCCTCGGCAGGCACGGAGGGATGCGCCGACATCACGTTGGGCACGGCGGCCAGGTTGGTGATGGGCTGGAAGTCCTTGATGGCGTCAAAGGAGAGGTTCGTATAGATGGCAGGGTTGATGCCGTGGGTGCTGACCGTGGCGATGCCCAGGGTATAGCCATCGGGTGCGGCCGAGGCGATGGCGCCTGAGCCGATCGAGCCGCCCGCACCGGCACGGTTCTCGACGACGATGGGTTGGCCGAGTTCGGCGCCCAGCTTGTCGGCCACCAGGCGGCCGACGATATCGGTGGTGCCGCCAGGCGGGAAGGGCACGATCAAGCGGATGGGCTTGGTGGGATACTCCTGGGCCTGGACGGGCGCTGCGACACCCGCGGCCAGCGCGGCGGCGGCGACGGCCAGGAAGAGTTTGCGACGTTGCATGGGATCCCCTGTAAAGGCGGTTTATCGGGTGCGTCCGGCTCGTGGCCGTCGGCGAACCCGGCATTTTTCGCCCGGGGCCGCGATTTGCGCAAACGAAAGTTAGTCAATAATCTATTCCTTTTTCTCATGCTAGACCGCCCGGCGAGGGTGGCTTGGCCGGATGTCATGCGACGTTTTTGCCCGTCGCTGACCGACCTGCAGGCGTTCGAAGTGACCGCACGGCAAGGTAGTTTTACGCTCGCTGCGCGTGAGCTTTGCGTCACGCAGGGTGCGGTCAGCAAGCAGATCAAACATCTCGAAACATTCCTGGGAGTGCAATTGTTTTTGCGCAGCCGCCGGGGGTTGGTGTTGACCGAGGCCGGCCGCGGCTACTTGCGCAGGGTGGAGGCCGCGCTCGGCCAAATCGAGGCGGCGTCGCTTGCGCTCATCGCGCACCAGGGCAAGGGGGGCACGCTATACCTGACCAGCCTGCCCACGTTCGGCGCGAAGTGGCTGATCCCGCGCCTGCCGGCGTTCTTGCGGCGTTGCCCAGACGTGCACATCGAGTTCCTGCCGCACCGGCAGGGCTACGATTTCTCCTCGCCGGAGCTGGATGCGGCGGTGCGTTTCGGCAACGGTGCTTGGCCGGGCAGCCAGGCCGACTATATCGTCGGCCGTGACGTCGCGCCGGTCTGCCATCCCCGGTTGGCGCAGCGCGGCTTCGATTCGCCGGAAGACTTGCTGCGCCATCCGCTGCTGCACCACACCAGCACGCCTGAGGCGTGGCCCGACTGGTTCAACGATGCCGGTTGCCCGACGCCGCGCAGCCGCGACGGGGCGCGCTTCGACCAGTTCTCGCTGCTGGCGCAGGCGGCGATCGCCGGCTTCGGCATCGCGCTCATCCCCCGCTGCCTGGTCGAGGACGAATTGCGCGACGGCAAGCTGGTGTTGGCGCTGGACTTGCCGGTGCAGGCACATCGCGGCTACTACCTCTGCTACCCCGAGCACAAGGCGAGCCTGCCAACGCTGCAGGCGTTTCGCGGCTGGCTGCTTGACGTCGCCGGCCATCACGCCGGGGCAGCCGAAGCGACGCAATTAGAATAGCGGGCATCATGACGACATCTTCGGCAAGCAAAAAGGCCCGCGTGGTGGTGGGCATGTCGGGCGGCGTGGACTCGTCGGTGACCGCTTGGCTGCTCAAGCAGCAGGGCTATGAAGTCGTCGGCTTGTTCATGAAGAACTGGGAAGACGACGATGACAGCGAATACTGTTCCAGCCGCCAGGACTGGCTGGACGCAGCCAGCGTCGCAGACCTGGTCGGGGTCGACATCGAGGCGGTCAACTTCGCCGCTGAGTACAAGGACAGGGTCTTTGCCGAGTTCTTGCGCGAGTATTCTGCGGGCCGCACCCCCAACCCGGACGTGCTGTGCAATGCCGAGATCAAGTTCAAGGCGTTCCTTGACCATGCCATGGGCCTGGGCGCCGACCTGATCGCCACTGGGCACTACGCCCGGGTGCGTGCGGTCCAGGAACCGGGCGGCGTGCGCTACGAGCTGCTCAAGGCGCTGGATGCGACCAAGGACCAGAGCTACTTCCTGCACCGGCTGAACCAGTCGCAGCTCGCGCGCACGCTCTTTCCCCTGGGTGAGCTGCACAAGACGCAGGTGCGCCGCATTGCCGCCGAGATCGGCCTGCCCAACGCGGCCAAGAAAGATTCCACTGGCATCTGCTTCATCGGCGAACGGCCGTTTCGCGAGTTCCTGAACCGCTACCTGCCGACTCGTCCCGGACCCATCCTAACGCCCGAAGGGCAGGAAGTCGGGCGCCACCAGGGGTTGGCGTTCTACACCCTCGGGCAGCGCAAGGGGTTGGGCGTGGGCGGCGTGCGCGGGCGCCAGCGCGAAGACGGTACGGGCGACGCGTGGTACGCCGCGCGCAAGGACTTGCAGCGCAATGTGCTTTACGTCGTGCAAGGGCACGACCATCCCTGGCTGTTGTCCGAGAGCCTGTGTGCGCAGGACGCCAGCTGGATCGCGGGCCATCCTCCGGCGCCGGGGAATTTCGCGGCCAAGACCCGCTACCGGCAGAGCGACGCGCCTTGCCGGCTGGAAAGCACCCGTGGGGGCACATTCGAGCTGTCTTTCCCGCAGCCGCAATGGGCGGTCACGCCGGGGCAGTCCGCGGTGCTTTACGATGGGGAGGTGTGCTTGGGGGGCGGCATCATCGCCTGAGTGCGCCGCCTGTGGCCCGGGGGGCGGGCCGGCGTAGGGGCCGCCTGATGCGGCCGTGCGCGGGCGTCTAGCTTTGCGCCGGCGGCGCCGTGTCGATGAAGGACTGGCGCGCCGAGAGCTTTTCGTACAGCCGCGCCAGGTTGGCGTGCTGGTCGCGCCACTTCAGGGAAGCGAAGCGCAGGTCCAGGTAGCCGAGTGCACAGCCCACCGCAATGTCGGCCAGGCTGTAGTTGACGCCCATGCAGAACGCGTGGTCGCCCAGGCTTTTGTTCATGGCGTCCAGCGCCGCATCGATCTTGCCTTGCTGGCGGGCGATCCATTCGGGACTGCGCTGCGATTCGGGGCGCTGGTTTTCCTTGAAGATGGCCACGCAGGCGTCGAGCACGCCGTCGGCGATGGCTTCCCAGCACTTGACGGCGGCGCGCTCGCGGCCGCTTTGCGGAATCAGGCGGCTGACCGGCGACAGCGTATCCAGGTATTCCACGATGACGCGCGAGTCGAACAGCGCGCCGTTGTCTTCCATGACCAGGCAGGGAACCTTGCCCAGCGGGTTGTATTTCTGGATGGTGGTATCGGGCGCCCAGACGTTTTCGATTTCCAAGCGGTAGTCCAGCTTTTTCTCTGCCATGACGATGCGCACTTTGCGCACGTATGGGCTGGTAAGCGAGCCGATCAGTTTCATGGGGGAGCAGGTTGTCCGAAAGCGGGCGCAAGTATAGCAGCGGGACGTCCGCAAACCCTTGCGTTTCCGGCTGCTTGGGCGAGTGTATATCGGGGCGGCGCGAATTGTTGCTATGGGCCGGGTGATAAAATCGTCCGGCTCTTTTTTGTCTCGTTTTAACATCATGCATATCGCCGACCAGCTCAGCCCGCTCAACGCCCTTTCGCCGCTGGACGGCCGTTACGCCGCCCGCGGCAAGGCCCTGCGCGGGCTGCTGTCCGAGGCCGGGTTCATGGCGCACCGGGTCGAGGTCGAGATCGCCTGGCTAGTGGCCCTGTCCGACGCCGGGCTGCCCGAACTGCCGTCTTTTTCGGCCGACGCGCGCGCGGTGCTGCGCCGGCTGGTCGATGACTTCAGCGAGGCCGACGCCGCCCGGATCAAGGAAATCGAGCGCACCACCAACCACGACGTCAAGGCGGTCGAGTACTGGCTGAAGGAACGCGTGGCCGGCCATGACGAATTGGCCCGCGCCGCGGAGTTCATCCACTTCGCTTGCACGTCCGAGGACATCAACAACACGTCGCACGCGCTGATGCTGACGCGCGCGCGTGACCAGGTGCTGCTGCCCGTGCTGCGCCAGCTGCAAGGCCGGTTGGCCGAGCTGGCCGCGGCCCATGCCGACCAGCCCATGCTGGCACGCACCCACGGGCAACCGGCCAGCCCGACCACACTGGGCAAGGAATTCGCCAACGTCGCCGCGCGCCTGGCGCGTGGCATCGCCGCCATCGAGGCCGTCCAGCCGCTGGCAAAACTCAACGGCGCCACCGGCAATTACAACGCGCACCTGGCCGCCTACCCGGAAATCGACTGGCCCGCGTTCAGCGCGCGGGTGTTGGCCGGCCTGGGGCTCGAGCAAAATCGCCACACCATCCAGATCGAGCCGCACGACTGGATGGCCGCGCTCTTTGATGCGATCGCCCGCGCCAACACCATCATCCTGGATTTCGACCGCGACGTCTGGGGCTACATTTCCCTGGGCTACTTCAAGCAGCGGCTCAAGGAGGGCGAGGTCGGGTCCTCGACCATGCCGCATAAGGTCAACCCGATCGACTTCGAGAACTCCGAAGGCAACATCGGGCTGGCCAATGCCGTGCTGCGGCACCTGGCGGAAAAGTTGCCGGTGTCGCGCTGGCAGCGCGACCTGACCGACTCCACGGTGCTGCGCAACCTGGGCGTGGCGCTCGGCTACTGCCTCGTGGCCTACGATGCCTGCCTGCGGGGCATCGACAAGCTGGAGGTCAATGCCGCGGCCATCGATGCGGACATCGATGCGTGCTGGGAGGTGCTGGCCGAGCCGGTCCAAACGGTGATGCGCCGCTATGGGCTGCCCCAGCCCTACGAACAGCTCAAGGCGCTGACGCGCGGCCGCGGGATCACCGAGCAAGCGTTGCGCGAGTTCATCGCCGGGCTGGATCTGCCGGCCGAACCCAAGGCCCGGCTGCTGGCCATGACGCCGCGGTCCTACGTGGGCCTGGCGGCCCGGCTGGCACGCGAGCTTTGACCGGCCAGCAAGTGCCGCTGGCGCGGCGCGTGCGCATACAATCCGCGCAATCGCGTTTTCCGGGAGTAGGCATGTCCAGGATCCTGATGGCAGGTCTGGCCTGCGCCGCCGCGCTGTGCGGCTGCGTGGCCGGCATCGAAGCGAGCGGTAAGTATCCCGAGCGCACCTTTGCCGTGGCGGCCGCGCCCAGCGCGGTCTTCCTTCGGGCGGCGGTTTATGCGCGCACCTGCCACGAGCAGAGCCAGCGTGCCGTGGGCGTGACCTTCGTTGCCGAGCGCCATCCCGACGCGAAGTCGCTCGGCGGCGAAGTCAAGGTGCGGCGCGACGATCTGCCGGGCAAGTACTTCGAAATCATCGCCGTGCGCCACGACGGCAAGGGCGATTCCCTGGTGACGGTCACGGTACTGGGCGAGAAGGAATGGGATGAGGCCGAGCTCGACGCGGCCGAGCGTTCCATCGCCACGGCCACCCCGGTGTGCCGTCAGGTCGCCCGCTAGGGGGCGGGCTCACACGTCGCGCGCCAGCCGCACGCCCGAAAACTGCCAGCGCGCATCGGGCGGGAAAAAGTTGCGGTAGGTCGCGCGGATATGGTCGCGCGGCGTGGCGCATGAGCCGCCGCGCAAGACCATCTGGCCACTCATGAACTTGCCGTTGTATTCGCCAACGGCGCCGGCCGCCGGCCGATAGCCAGGGTAGGGCAGGTAGGCGCTGGCGGTCCATTCCCACACGTCGCCATAGAGCTGGCCGAGGCCTGCGGCGCCGCTGCGTGGGCCGGGGTCGCGCGGCAGGCCATCGAGCAGGTTGTCCTCGAGCCGCGGCGTGCGCGTTTGCGCGGCGGCTTCCCATTCGGCCTCGGTCGGCAGGCGTGCGCCCGCCCAGCGCGCATAGGCGTCGGCCTCGAAGTAGCTCAAGTGGGCCGCCGCCACATCCGGCTCCAGCCTGCGCAGCCCACGCAGCGTGAAGACATGCCAGCCGTCGTCCCGGCGATGCCAGTACATGGGGGCCTGCCAGCCGTTCATGCAGACCGCTTCCCAGCCTGCCGACAGCCAAAGCGACGGGCGCGCATAGCCGCCGTCCTCGATGAAGGCCAGGAATTCGCCTTGCGTAACCGGCTGTGCCGCCAGCTGGAAAGGTCGCAACAGCACGTCGTGCGCAGGGCATTCATTGTCGAAGGCGAACGATGCGCCTGAGTGGCCGATGCGCACTACGGCCGCGTCGATCTGCAGCCATTGCGGCGCGGCGCTGTCGGCGACCATCGACCGCCTTGGGGCAGGGGGGTGCGTGAAGTATGCCGGCAGCAGTGGATTACACGACAGCATGTGCTTGGCGTCGGTCAGGATGAGTTCCTGGTGCTGCTGCTCGTGATGCATTCCCAGTGCGACCAGATCGTCGAATTCCCGGCGCCCGGCGTGATGCGCGAGGGCACGCGCCATCGCGGCGTCGACGTGTTGGCGATAAGTGAGCACGTCTTGCAGCGACGGGCGCGACAGCACGCCGCGCCGAGGACGTGGATGGCGCGGGCCGACGCCTTCGTAATACGAGTTGAATAGCATCCGGAATGACGGATGGAACGGCTGGTAGGACGGCTCGAAGCGTTCGAGCACGAAGGTTTCGAAGAACCAGCTCGTGTGCGCGAGATGCCATTTGACGGGGCTGGCATCGGGCATGGACTGTACCTGGCAATCCTCGGCCGACAGCGGCTGCGCTAGCGCTAGCGTAAGTTGCCGCACCTGGCCATAGCGCTGTGCGCAGGCCGGGCAAGTCGCCACCGCCGGCTGCGCGCATGCTGGCGCGGCGGTTGGATCAAGAATGCGTGTTTGGCGTTGCATGGCGGGCAAACGTGTACCGGGCTGTGTCAGGCGCGCGCAAGGAAAACCGAAAACCAGCCGCGCCGGTCCGTCCAGTGCGCCACGCTGTCGAAGCCAGCTTCGCGCAGCATCGCGGAAAAATCTTCCGGCTGGTACTTGTAGGAGTTTTCGGTGTGGATGGACTCGCCGGCGTCGTAGCGGCGAAATCCGGTTGGCCAGGTGACCGTCAGCGCCCGGCGGGCCTGCAGATGCATTTCCATGCGCGAGCCGGCCGGCTCATAACGCGCGACATGGCGCCAGTCTCGCACGTCGAAGTCTGCACCGAGGATGTGGTTGGCGTGGCGCAGCACATTCAAGTTGAAGGCGGCGGTCACGCCGAGCGCATCATCGTAGGCCGGCTCGAGCACCTCGCGCGGCTTGACGCGGTCCACGCCCACCAGCAACCCGCCGCCCCGGCACGCATCGCACAGCTCGCCGAGCAGTTCGCGCGCCTGGGCGGGGGCCAGGTTGCCGATGCTGGAGCCGGCGTAGACGAAGAGCCTGCGTTCATCGATGACTTCGACGGGCAGGTCCAGCGGGCCGCTCAAGTCCAGTCCCAGCGCCAGGACGTCGAGCGCCGGCCGGGCATGTGCGATGCGCGCCGCTGCCTCGCCCATATGGCGCGCGGAAATGTCCACGGGGACGTACTGCGCCACGTCGAAATATTGCAGCAGGGCTTCGCCTTTGCTGCAGTCGCCAGCGCCCAGGTCCACGATCGTGTTGATCTCGCCCGCTGCCTGGGCAATGTCCGCGCCATGTCTTGCGAAGATCTCCGCCTCGCAGCGGGTAGGATAGTACTCGGGCAGCAGCGTGATGGCGGTGTACAGGCGCGAACCCAAATCGTCATAGAGAAACTTCGGGTCGATGTGCGACGGCGTAGCCGCCAGGGTGCGCGCCAGCTCATCGGCCACGGGCTCTCGCGCCCGGACATCCCGTTGCACGAAGCGGGGTTCGGCCCTGCGCTGCTCTGCGACTGCGTGGTAGTCCATTGCGATGGCTCCCTGTGGCCCGCGACCATGATACCCACGCGAAGGCAATGCCGCCGTTGCGGGATGTATGCGGGGCTACCAATCCTTGCAAAAAAGGCGGGCGGCCTTGCGGCCGTCCGCCACGTCCCCCATCCGGGTTCGCTACTTTTGCTTGGGCGTATAAGGCGCGCTGCCGCTGCCTTGCATGTTGTCGGTCGGCGAAACGTTGGTGTTGCCAGCGTCCGAAGGCGCCTTGCCCTTGCCGTCGGTATGCGGGCCGGACTGGCCGGTCGACGGGCGCTGCGAGGCGTCGGGCATGGGCGTGGTCGATTGCGTGGGGGCCGGCGCTTGCGTGCCGGGTTGCTGTGCCGAGTTGGGCTGGACGCCCGTGGTGTCGTTCGGCGTATTCGACGGGCTGGTCGGCTGGGTGGAAGCCGGGCCGGACTGTGCGATCGCTGCGCCCGCCCAGCACAGCGCCGCGAGGGTCAGTCCCTGGGTCATGCGGGTCATGCCTTTCATCTGCATCTCCTTGGATCGAGCAGGCACGGCGACACATTCGCCGTCGCCGGGGATCCGGCGGCCTGAACGTAGACCCACGTTATCCGAGGCCGTACGCCCGCGCGGTGTCCAGCGGTTAATGCGCTTCTCGCCATGTGTCGTGGCCGACATGGCCCGCGGGCTGGCGCCGGCTGCAAAGCGTTCTTGCGCCACAGGGCACGCGCCGCGCACGAAGCCGGGATCGGGCGAGCGCACCGCCTTCGCGCACGACTCATTTGCTTGCTTTCCGGCCAAAGCGTTACGCGATCAGCGAGCTCGGGTGCGATCGCCCAGGCGCGCACGCATCGCGTCCGGACGCGACGGTGGCGATTGCGCCGATGGCCGGTTGGGGCATAATGGTGGTCTTACGCACCGGCACCGGGATCGGGCGTCTGCCGACGCCAGCCTGCCGGGGCCTGTAGGGCCGCCGCCGAGGATCCCATCCCATGACCCAACAAGCGCCCAGACGACGCGATTGCGAGCCGCTGACCGGAGACGACAGGTTCCAGTTGCTAGTCGAGGGCGTAAGGGATTACGCCATTTATTTGCTCGATGTAAATGGCAGGATAAGCAGTTGGAATAGCGGCGCGGCGCGCTTCAAGGGCTATAGCGCCGAAGAAATCATCGGCGAGCACTTCTCTCGCTTCTATACCGAACCCGACCGCGCGCAAGGCCTGCCTGACATGGCGCTGCGCACGGCAGCCGAAACGGGCCGGTTCGAATCCGAAGGCTGGCGCGTGCGCAAGGACGGCAGCCAGTTCTGGACCAGCGTCATGATCCAGGCGCTGCATGACGATGACGGCCGGCTCATCGGCTTTGCCAAGATCACCCGTGACATCACCGAGCAACGACAAGCCCAGCTGGAGGTCGAGCGCGCCCGCGACGCGCTCAGCCATGCGCAAAAAATGGAGGCGATCGGGCGCCTGACGGGCGGGGTCGCACACGACTTCAACAACCTGCTGACCATCATTCGCACCTCGGTGGAGTTGTTGCGCCGTCCAGGCTTGAGCGAACAGCGCCGCGCCAAGTACATCGATGCCATCGCCGATACGGCTGACCGCGCGTCGCTGCTGACGCGTCAGTTGCTGGCATTTGCGCGGCGTCAGCCGTTGACGCCGCAACTTTTCGACCCGCGTGCGCGCATCGAGGGGATGACGCAGATACTGAAGGCGACGCTGGGGGCGACGATAGAACTGACCTTGGACTTCGCCGACGACCTGGGGGCGATATACGCCGATCCGAACCAGTTCGAAACGGCGTTGCTGAACGTGGTCATCAATGCGCGCGACGCCATGCCCGCCGGCGGCAAGCTTGCCATACGCGCGCGCAACGTGACGGGGTTGCCGCCCATCCGGCGCCATGCCGCCGCCGATGGAGCATTCGTGGCGGTTTCGGTGCAAGACACGGGCTCTGGCATAGAGCCCGCCGTTCTCGAGCGCATCTTCGAGCCTTTTTTCACGACCAAGGAAGTGGACAAGGGCACGGGCTTGGGGTTGAGCCAGGTTTATGGCTTCGCCAAGCAATCCGGTGGCGAGATCGACGTGCACAGCGAATTGGGGGTGGGCACGACATTCACGCTCTACATGCCGCACGCCCAAGAAACCCCTGCCCAGGCTCCCCAGGGCGAGGACGACACGCCCGCCATGGCCCCGGGCGTGCAGCAGCGCAACGTCCTGCTCGTGGAGGACAACCAGGTCGTCGGCCAGTTCGTCAACAACCTGCTCATCGAGCTCGGCCAATCGCCGACCTGGGTGAGCAACGGCCAGGCGGCGCTGGCCACGCTGGAGGAAAACGGCGGCAAGTTCGACCTGGTATTTTCGGACGTGGTCATGCCCGGGATGACCGGCGTGGAGCTGGGCCGGGAAATCCGCCGGCGTTGGCCGCATGTTCGCGTGGTGCTGACCAGCGGCTATAGCCACGTCCTGGTGGAGGAAGGTTCGCACGGCTTCGAGCTGCTGCACAAGCCTTACACTGTCGAAGACTTGGTCAGGCTGCTCAACGGCGCAGCGCGGCGCGGCGGCACGGTGACCTAGCCGGGGGCCTGCCGTCGGCGACGGCTATTGCGGCTATTTCAGGAAGCGCGCTTCGACGTCGCGCATGCGATCGTCACCCTGCAAGTCCATGATGTGGCGGACCGAAGGCAGCTCGGCATCCACCTGGCGGATGCCCCCGTCGCGGCGGATCTGTGCAAAGACTTTTTCCATTGCGCCGACCGCCGCGCGGATGGCGTGGTTGCCGTAGATCACGATGCCCACCTTGCCCAAGGCAGCGATGTCGGCCTCGGTCAGCTGGGGATAGGCGGTCGGCACCAGCACGAGTGGCGCGTGTCCTGGCCATGCCCGCACGAAGGACAGGATCTCGTCGGGCGCGCGCTGCTTGGAATGGATGAGGATGGCGTCGGCGCCGGCCTGCACGTACGCCTCTGCGCGCTGAAGCGCCTCGTCTTGGCCCAGGCCGGCGATCAGCGCCTCGACGCGCGCCACGACGACGAAATCCTTGTTCCGGCGCGCCGCCACTGCGGCCGCGACCTTACCCTGGAATTCCTCGATGCGCACCAGCTCCTGGCGGCCGCCCGCACGCAAACTGGTGTCCTTGGGAAAGGTTTTGTCCTCCATCACGATGGCTGCCGCGCCGGCCGCCTCGTATTGGGGGACGATGTAATGGACGTTGACTGCGTTGCCAAAGCCGGTGTCGATGTCGGCGATCACCGGAACGGACACAGTGGCGGCAATCGCCCGGATCATTTCCAGGTGGGTGCCCATGGACAGGATATTGGCGTCGGGCACCGCGTAGCTGGCTGCCAGCTCGAACCCGCTGCCCCAGATGCCGTCGAATCCGGCGCGCTCGGCAAGCTTGGCCGACAGGGGATTGTGCGCGGCCATCGCGGTGAATAATTTGCCGCCGGACAAAGCGGCACGCAGGGTTTGCGCAGCGGTCATGTGCAGGTGACGGCGGCTGGCGCCGGATCTAATGGTCGAAGAAGGCGACCCAGTATATCCGCGGCCCGCCCGGCGGTGACGTCAATCGTGCTCGGCGATGCGCCGGGAGATCAGGTCTATCGTCTTGCGCAACTTGGCGATCCGGTGGCCGCGGGCGAGGTCGGCAAAGCGGTTGAGCCGGTCGGCTTCGCCCAGATCCACGTGCCAGAGATGCTCGTGAACGTCCGTCGCCGGGTCGTCTGCAAGCGCAGGGCCGGCAGGGTCGTCGCCGTGCCTAGCAGGCGTGGCGACCAGGCCCTGACCGGGCGGATGGACCTGCACCGTCTGTCCGATGCCGCCGGCGCGCGCCATGGCCAGTTCTGCTTGCGCCTGGGCAAGCTGCTGTGTCCAGAATTTTTGTAGCTGGATTTGCTGGCGCAGCACGTTCATGGCGCCGTCGATGGATCCGTCCGGCCGCACGACCAGACCGTTCGGCACGCTCAAGGCCAGGTAGGCCGCGAAACAGGCGCATACTGCTGCCAAGGCTGCCAGGTGCGGGCCGCGCCGGGCGGGTCGAGATTCGGTTTCTGGCATGGATCACCCCCTCCCCAAGGGGCGCACGGACCGGCTGCACGCCATGCAAATCTTGATTGTTTTGGATGCGCGCGGGCAGTTAGGGCGGGTTTGCCTGCCGGTCGGCGTTGCGCGAAATTTACAACCCCCGCCGGTGGCTGTCACGCGCCTTCTGGTAGGACCGGCCCAAGCGGCGCCGTAAGGGGCATCGACGCCAAAAACAACGGCCCGCATCGCTGCGGGCCGTGAAATCCTGGTGGCGCATCCCTGATTCGAACAGGGGACCTGCGGATTATGATTCCGTCGCTCTAACCGGCTGAGCTAATGCGCCACAATCCCTTGCTTTGCGCCGCGATGTCATCGCGGGCTTAGCAAAGACAGAGATTCTACCACAAAATCCTGTTTCGTGTTTTAAACCGTTAGGCGCGCACCACTGGCGTTCGTATCCATTTGGGTATGGCTGCAGCCGCTGCCGCCGCGCGGCGAGCAGCGCGGCCGGGAGCAAGCGCCGCCTGCGGCGCCACGGGCGGTGCCGCAGGGGAAACAGGCGCTTACCCCTGGTAGCCAAAGCGCAGGCGCGCGCGGGTCCGTCCCTGCAGAATCGTCCCAGTACGCTTTGCCGTGCCGCGCCGTCGGCGCCGCATGGCCCCCAACGGCTGCGGCGTGCGCCCGGTGCCTGCGCGTGCCCGGACGCACGCCGCAAGGAGACAGCCATGACATTGATCGTCGCCGCCCGCTTCGACAGCTTCGACGAAGCCGAAAACGCAGCCCGCAGGCTTTTTTCCAAAGGATTCAGCGAAGAGGCCGTAAACATCTTCTTCGTCAATCCTCCCGGCGCCCACGACAAGTATCCGGTGGGCGGCGACCGCGCCGCCGACCCGGACGCCCGCGGCGCGACCAAGGGCGCAGTGTTGGGCGCAGGATTGCTGGCCACGGTGGGCGCGGTCATCGGCGCCGGCCTACTCTACGCCTTTGGGCGCACCGGCCTGGAAATGGTGTTTGGCGCGGCCGTGGGCGCCTACCTGGGGTCGCTGGCCGGGGCGCTCAGCATGGCAGGGCGGCGCAGCCGCGACAATCCGCGCGACCAAGCCATCCGGGTGCGGCATGCCGGCGTGCTGACGGCCGTCCATGTGCAGCCCGAACAGGAGACGCAGGTCGCGCAGGTGCTGCGCGATGCCGGCGGCAAAGACGTCGAGCACGCCCAAGGCCGCTGGCGCGAAGGGCGATGGGTGGACTTCGATCCGCTCGTGCCGCCCGAACCCTCATCCGGCCCGCGGGCGTGACGCAGCCCGGCCGCTTGCGGTGCGGCTGGCCGCGCCCCGCTTGCGGTCCAAGGCCAGCCCAAGGGCATCCCCCCAACCCGCACACGCGATTCCGGGAGCCGATACATGACCACCCGCAAACCCACAGACCCCGTCCCTGAGCCCCGGGATCCCGGCAGCGATGCCAGCCAACGCGCGGACAACGAAGGCCCGGCAGGATTTCCCCAGCGCTTCGACGAGCAGGGCACCACCGAGGACCTGCAGCATGGCGGGTACCAGGGCGGTGACCAGGGCGGTTACCAGGGCACCTATGACGAGGGCAAATTCGAGCACCACCCGCTGGCCGTGGAAAAGGCCGAATCGCCCGATCCGGGCGACACGCGCACGGACGCGCAGCTACTCGAAGATGTCCGGCGGCGCCTGGCCGAAGGCGGACCTTACCTGGAGGCCGGCGATGTCAGCGTCGAAGTCCGCCAGGGCAAGGCGATATTGCAGGGCAGCGTCGCCCAGGAACAGACCCGGCGCGACATAGCAGCCGCGGTGTCGCGCTGCGAAGGCCTGCTGGGCCTGGACAATCGCATCAAGGTGCTCGCCCCGTGACCTGGCGCCGGGCAGGTGCGGTTGCCGCCTGCCTCCTGCTGGCGCACTGCGCCACCGTGCCGTCGCCGCAGGAGATTGCACAGCAGCGCGAGCAGGTGCGGCGCGCCTACGAATATGGCGAGCGCGGCTACCGCGAAAGCCGTGCCATCATCGGTCGGGTGCAAGGGCAGGATGGGCGCGACTTCCTGCAGCATCACCTGGAAATCGAGGCGGCCGTCAGCGGCGTGCCCTTGGCCGGCGGCAACCAAGTCCGCCTGCTCGCCGATGGACCGGCGACCTATGCGGCCATGCAGCGGGCCATCACGGCCGCGCGCCGCTACGTGCGGATGGAAACCTACATCTTTGACGACGGCCAAGTGGGGCAATTGTTCGCCGACCTGCTGATCGCCAAGAGCCGCTCAGGGGTGGACGTCGCCGTGGCCGTCGATGCGGTCGGCTCGCTGGCCACGCCTGAAGCCGTGTTCGAGCGCATGCGCGAGGCGGGGGTCAAAGTGCTGGTTTTCAATCCCGTCAATCCAATGGCCGGCAGCGGCTGGGCGATCAACCGGCGCAACCACCGCAAGGTGCTGGTCGTCGACGGCGAAATTGGATTCGTCGGGGGCATCAACGTCAGTGACGTCTACACATCATCTCCCAGTGGCAGCAGCGGCAGCAGCGGCAGTGGCCGTCCTGCCGGCGGAGCGGGCGAGGGCGCCGCGCAAGGGGGCGGCCTGCCTTGGCGCGATACGCACGTGGAAATCCGCGGCCCGGCGGTCGCCCAGATCGACGCCGTTTTCGAAGCCGGCTGGCGCGAGCAGCAAGGCCCGCCGCTGGCGCAGCGCGCCCATCTGGCGGTTGCGCCTTCGCACGAGCCGCTATTCGTGCGCATCCTGGCCAACCAGCCGGGTGCCGGTGACAGCTATGCCATTTACCTGACGCTGATGTCGGCGATCGCTAGCGCGCGCAAGTCGATATGGGTGACCATGGCCTATTTCGTGCCCGATCCGGCTTTCGTCCAGGCGCTGGCCGATGCGGCCGCCCGTGGGGTGGACGTGGTGCTTGTGCTGCCGGGTTTTAGCGAATCGTCGCTGGTCTTTCACGCCGGGCGCTCACATTACACCTCGCTGCTGAAGGCTGGCGTGCAGATCTACGAGCGTCGCGACGCGCTGCTTCACGCCAAGACCATCGTGGTCGACGGGGTATGGTCCACGGTCGGATCGAGCAACCTGGACTGGCGTAGCTTCGCGCTCAACCACGAAATCAATGCCGTCATCCTGGGCGAGGAATTCGGCGCGCAGATGCAGGCGCTGTTCCGCGAAGACGTGGCGGCTTCACGGCGCATCGATCCACCGCAATGGGAGCGCCGGCCCATATCGGACCGGCTCATGGAAGCGTTTTCGCGGCTGTTCGAGCGCTGGCTCTAGTAGCCGGTCCCTCAGGCCGAGACCGGGCCCGGCGCTGGCGATGTGGCATCGCGCGCAAGCTCGCGCAACGCTTCGGAAATGTCCTTGCGCGGCGCAAAGCTGTGCGGGTCGGCCATGGGCCAGCCGACACGGAAGATGTTGAAGCGCAGCCGCCCTTGCAGCAGTTCGCCGGGTTCGAGCGGTGGATACAGCGCCGACAGCAAACGGACCTCGCTGGCCGAAATCCGGCGCGCGATGTGGTGGGCGCGCAGCTGTGACGGATGCGTCAGCCCGGCTGCCGAGAGCAATTCGGCCAGGGCGTGCAGGGTGTTGGCATGGTAATGCGCCACCCGGGGCGCCTTGTCCTTGACCACCAGCGCGCGCTGGCGCAACGGATCCTGCGTGGCTACCCCGCTGGGGCAGCGGTCGTTGTGGCAGCTCTGGGCCTGGATGCAGCCCAGGGCGAACATGAATCCCCGCGCCACGTTGCACCAATCGGCGCCCAGCGCCATCGTGCGCGCCATGTCGAAGGCGGTGACGATCTTGCCCGATGCACCGAGCTTGATGCGGTCGCGCAGGTTGATGCCGACCAGCGTGTTGTGGACCAGGCGCAGCGCTTCGCGCAGCGGCGTGCCGACGTGGTCGGTGAATTCCAGCGGCGCAGCGCCGGTGCCGCCTTCGGATCCGTCCACGACGATGAAGTCCGGTGTGATGCCGGTTTCGAGCATGGCCTTGGCGATGGCGAACCATTCCCAGGGGTGGCCCATGCAGAACTTGAACCCCACGGGCTTGCCGCCGGACAGCTCGCGCAGGCGGGCGATGAAATGCAGCAGGCCGACCGGCGAGTCAAAGGCGCTATGCGAGGCTGGCGAATTGCAATCCTGCCCCACCGGCACGCCGCGGGCGCGCGCGATTTCTGAGGTGACCTTGGCGCCAGGCAAAATCCCGCCGTGCCCGGGCTTGGCGCCCTGCGACAGCTTGATCTCGATCATCTTGACCTGCTCGCGCGTGGCATTGCGCACGAAGGCCTCCTCGGAAAAGCGTCCGCGCTCGTCGCGGCAGCCGAAGTAGCCCGAGCCGATGTTCCAGATGAGTGCGCCGCCGGGTTCCAGGTGATAGCGGCTGATACCGCCTTCGCCGGTGTCGTGGGCGAAGTTGCCCAGCCGCGCGCCTTCATTGAGCGCGAGGATGGCATTGGCAGACAGCGCGCCGAAGCTCATCGCCGAAATATTGAGCACCGACAGCGAGTAAGGCTGCTTGCAATCGGGGCCGCCCACGGTGACGCGGAAGTCCCGGTCGGCCACCTGGGTCGGCTGCATGGAATGATTGATCCACTCGTGGCCGTCGCCATAGACGTTTTCCTGCGTGCCGAACGGGCGCTTGTCCAGCTGTTGCTTGGCGCGCTGGTAGACGATGGAACGCTGTGCGCGCGAAAAGGGCAGCGCGTCCTTGTCACCCTCGAAGAAATACTGGCGCAGTTCCGGCCGGATCGATTCGAACAGGAAGCGCAGGTTGCCGATGATGGGATAGTTGCGCCGAATGGCGTGGCGGGTTTGCAGCAGGTCGTAGACCCCCAGTGCCGTGAGCGCCAGGCACGGTGCGCCCAGCGCCCACCAGCGCGCATCCCCGCGCGCAAGCAGCACGCCGAGCACGGCGCCGGCCAGCGCCAGGCCGAGCGGCAAATGTCGGCTGACGAAAACGTTCATGGCCTTCTCCAGTCTTTCGCCAGCGCCAAGCATAACGGAGGCCGCGCCGGGCGCGGGCCTCACGCGCCCAGGCGCAGTGCCAACGCGGCCAGCGTGGCCAGCAGCACCGGCGGCGTCAGGATTGCACCCACGCGCAGGTAATGGCCCCAGCTGATCGTCAGCCCTTTGTTTGCCAGCACGTGCAGCCAGAGCAGCGTGGCCAGGCTGCCGATGGGGGTGAGCTTGGGCCCCAGGTCGCTGCCGATGATGTTGGCGTAAATCATGGCTTCGCGCGCAGCGGCGCCGACCTGCGCATCGCCGATGGCCAGCGACACGGCCAGCACCGCGGGCAGGTTGTTCATCACCGACGACAGCAGCGCGGCCGTCACGCCGGTGCCGATGGCTGCGCCCCAGACGCCGTGGTCGGCGCAGCGCTCGAGCAAGCCGCCCAGGTAGGCGGTCAGCCCGGCATTGCGCAGGCCGTAGACCACCAGGTACATGCCCAGCGAGAACGCGACGATGTGCCAGGGCGCCTCGCGCATGATGCGCCGCGTGCCGACCAGGTGGCGGCGGCCGGCCACCACCAGCAGGCTGGCCGCGCCCGCGGCCGCCACCGCGCTGACGGGCACGCCCAGCGGCTCCAGGCAGAAAAAGCCGGCCAGCAACAGCCCCAGCACCACCCATCCGGCACGGAAGGTAACGGGGTCACGCACGGCGCTGGCCGGGGCGGGCAGGTGCTGGACGTCGTAGCGTCGGGGAATGGCGGCCTTGTATAGCGCCAACAGTGCTGCAAGCGACGCAGCCACCGCAGCCAGGTTGACGGGCAGCATGACCTGCGCATAGCGGGCAAAGCCGATGCCGAAAAAGTCGGCCACTAGGATGTTGACGAGGTTGGAGACGACCAGCGGGATGCTGGCCGCATCGGAGATGAAGCCGGCGGCCATGACGAAGGCGATCGTCGCCGGCGCGCCCAGCCCCATGGCCAGCATCATTTCCATGATGATGGGGGTGAGGATCAGCGCCGCGCCGTCGTTGGCGAACAGCGCGGTGACGGTCGCCCCCAGCAGGACGATGAGCACGAACAGGCGCAATCCGCTGCCGCCGCCCCAGCGCGCCACATGCAGCGCGCACCATTCGAACAGGCCGGCGCGATCCAGTATCAGGCTGGTGACGATGATCGCGATCAGGGTGGCCGTGGCGTTCCAGACGATGTGCCAGACGGCGGCAACGTCGGCCGGGCCGACCAGCCCGGTGGCCAGCGCCAGCGCCGCGCCGATGCCTGCGCCCCAGCCTATGCCAAGGCCTCGGGGCCGCCAAGTCACCAGCACTAGCGTCAGGGCAAACAGCAGGCAGGCCAGTATCATCGCTCGGCGAGGCAGGACGGAAAGGGCGCGCCATTCTACCGTCGCCGGCGCCTGTGCGGGGGCGGGCGCTGCACCGGCTGCGTCCGCTCCAGGGGCACTGTTGGCCGCAGGAGACAGTCGCGGCCGGTGCAGCGATTTCGCGCCGCGCCGGTTGCGCGATGGATAATGGGGCGTCAAACCGACGCGACAGGAGGGAACCGGGGATGGAGTCGTTGCGCGTGGCGCTGGGCAATTGGGAAGAATTGGGCAAGGACGCAAGCACGGTGCGCCATGCGGTTTTCGTGCGCGAGCAGGCCGTGCCGCCGGAGCTGGAGCTCGACGACATGGACGCCGTTTCAGTGCACGCGGTCGCCTACGACGGCCAGGGCAAGGCCCTTGGTACCGGACGGCTGCTGCCCGACGGCCATATCGGGCGCATGGCGGTGCTGCGCGAGGCGCGCGGCCGCCACATCGGCAGCCGCATCCTCCAGGCCCTGGTCGAGCATGCCCGCGCCAACCGCTATGAGGCGCTGGCGCTGAATGCGCAGATCCACGCCATCGGTTTTTACGAGCGTCACGGCTTCGTGGCGCAAGGCCCTGAATTCATGGAAGCCGGCATCGCGCATCGGCTGATGACCTGCCGCTTGGCCGGATAGCGCCGCGCCAGGGACGCGCGGCGCGCAGGCCAGCCAAGAAGCGACCGCCGGGGGCACGGAACTGCAGTGCGCCCCAGGTATCCAATTACGGGTGCCGGGAGCCGAATCGCGGCGTCGCGGTGCTCCCGTCCCGGGCGTCCGGCCAGCAGGCGCGGGCGTTCTCAACCATCGACAAAAGGGGATCCACGATGCTTGCTTCGCTTCGCCGCCTGTCGCAACACCGGCCGCATCCGGTGCGCCGTCCGTCCAAGCGCGCGCGCCTGCATGGGAAGGGTCGACCAGCCGCGTGGCCGGCCATGCTGCTGGCAGCCGTCCTGGCCATGCCGGCCGCCGCTGGGGCCCAGGAAACCACTTACCAGCCTGAGGTCGGCCAGGCGGGCAAGGACGTGGTCTGGGTGCCGACCTCGCAGGAGCTGGTCGAGAAGATGCTCGACCTTGCCCAAGTCCGCGCAGGCGAGCGCCTGATGGACCTGGGCTCGGGCGATGGCCGCACGGTGATCGCCGCGGCGCGCCGCGGGCTCGTTGCCCAAGGCGTCGAATACAACCCGGAGATGGCCGAGCTCGCGCGCCGCAACGCGGCCAAGGCCGGTGTGGCCGAGCGGGCCACCTTCATCACGGGCGATTTGTTCGAGGCCGACCTGTCGCAGGCCGACGTCATCACCATGTTCCTGCTGCCGTCGATCAACGAGAAGCTGCGCCCGCGCCTGCTCGAACTCGAGCCAGGCACCCGCGTCGTATCCAACACTTTCCGCATGGGCGACTGGCAGCCGGATGCCACCGACAGCGTGGACGGCGACTGCCAGAACTGGTGCATGGCACTGCTGTGGATCGTCCCGGCCAAGGTCGAGGGGACTTGGCGGCTGGACGGCCAGGAGCTGAAGCTGGCGCAGCGCTACCAGATGCTGGAGGGTACGCTGGCCGGCACGCCCATTTCGGACGCCCGCCTGCGCGGCAACGAGATCACTTTCACCGCCGGCGGCGTGCGCTACGCGGGCACGGTGCAGGGCCGGACGATGCAAGGCACGACCACGGGCGCGCGCAATGGCACGTGGTCGGCACGGCGCGGCTGACTCATGACGGCCGCGTCCGCCAAGGCGCGGCTCATTTGCCGCGGACAGCAAAAAGCCCCGAGGGACTCATCGCCGCCGGGGCCAGCCGGACCATTGCAGCCATCGCTGCAGCAAGCCCGTTTTGCGTCTACAATTTCGTGGTGCCCAGGAGAGGACTCGAACCTCCACACCTTGCGGCACATGGACCTGAACCATGCGCGTCTACCAATTCCGCCACCTGGGCCCTGATGTCTGACCCCCGTCAGGCTGTGTGCCGAAGCGGTGGTCAACGTCAGAAGCTGCGCATTATACACGAGAATTTTCAGCATTGGCAAATCGATCGAACAACGACCCAAAAAACAGATCTGCCCGACCCAATCCCGACTTGCCCGCCGACTTCGATCCAGACGTCCCCAGCCGGGAAGCCATATTGCGCACCCTGAGATCGGTCGCGACCCCGCTTTCGCCGCAGGACCTGGCCCGCCGCATGGGCCTGGACAAACCGGAAACCCTCAAGGGCTTCGAGCGCCGCCTGGCGGCCATGGAGCGCGATGGACAGCTGCTGCCCAACCGCAAGGGCGTGCTGCTGCTGGCGACCAAACTGGACTTCGTGGCCGGCCGCGTGCTGGGCCATCGGGACGGTTTCGGTTTCCTGGTGCGCGACGACGGTGGCCCGGACATCTTCCTGTCGCCGCGCGAGATGCTCAAGGTGCTGCATGGCGACCGGGTGCTGGTCAAGCCCACGGGCGAATACCGCGGCAAGCCCGAGGGCACCATCGTCGAGGTCATCGAGCGGCGCACCAACCGCCTGGTGGGCCGTTTCCTCAATGAACGCGGCTTGAACATCGTCGTGCCCGAGGACCAGCGCATCAAGCACGACATCCTGGTACCGCCGGGCGAGACGGGCGACGCCCAGCACGGCCAGGTCGTCACCGTGGAGATCATCGAGCAGCCCACCCGGCATACCCAGCCCCTGGGCAGGGTGGCCGAGGTGCTGGGCGAGATCGACGACCCGGGCATGGAAATCGAGATCGCGGTGCGCAAGTTCGACGTGCCGGTGGACTTTTCCCCGGCTGCGATGCGCCAGGCCGAGAAGCTGCCCGACGAAGTGCGCCGCGCCGACCTGAAGCAGCGCGTGGACCTGCGTGACGTGCCGCTGATCACGATAGACGGCGAGGATGCCCGCGATTTCGACGACGCGGTCTACTGCGAGCCGGTCAACCTGGGCACGGCCAAGCGCGCCCGCCCGGGCTGGCGGCTGGTCGTGGCCATCGCCGACGTCAGCCACTATGTCCGCCCGGGCGATGCGCTGGACCAGGATGCGCTCGAGCGCGGCACCAGCGTGTATTTCCCGCGCCGCGTCATCCCCATGCTGCCCGAGAAGCTGTCCAACGGGCTGTGCTCGCTCAACCCGCACGTGGACCGGCTGGTGCTGGTCTGCGACATGGTCATACCAGCAAGCGGCGCGCGCGCGGGCACGGTGACGGCGTACCAGTTCTATAACGCGGTCATGCATTCGCATGCGCGCACCACCTATACCCAGGTTTGGGAGGCGCTGCAGCAGCCCGATGGGCCAGCGGCCCGCGCGCTGGGGCCGGTGCTGCCGCACGTGCGCCACCTGTACGAGCTGTACCAGCTGCTGGCGCAGGCGCGCCGCAAGCGCGGCGCCATCGATTTCGATACGGTCGAGACCCGCATCGTCTGCAACGAGTTGGGCCGCATCGAGCAGATCGTCCCTTACGTGCGCAACGATGCGCACAAGCTCATCGAGGAGTGCATGCTGGCGGCCAACACCTGTGCGGCCGATTTCATGACACGCAGCAAGCATCCCGGCCTGTATCGCATACACGAGGGCCCTACGGCGGAGAAGCTGCAGGCGTTGCGCGAATTCCTGCGTACGCTGGGATTGAAGCTCGAAGGCGGCGACCAACCCACGGCCAAGGACTACCTCGACCTGCTTGAATCGGCCCGGTCCCGGCCGGACTACCAGCTACTGCAGACCATGTGCCTGCGCTCGATGCAGCAGGCCATGTACAGCCCCGACAATGTCGGCCACTTCGGCCTGGCGTATCCGGCCTACACGCACTTCACCTCGCCGATCCGCCGCTATCCGGACCTGCTCACGCACCGCGTGATCAAGGCCCTGCTCGAAGGCCGGCGCTACGTGCCGGAACTGGAGTCGCACGTGCCCGTGCCGGGCAGCACGCAGCGTGAGCACGAGCATGCCATTTGGGAAAAGCTGGGGCTGCTGCTGTCGGCCAGCGAGCGGCGTGCCGATGAGGCCTCGCGCGACGTCGAGGCCTGGCTCAAGTGCTGGTTCGTCAAGGAGCGGGTCGGCGAGGTGTTCAGCGGACGGGTCACCGGCGTGGCCAGTTTCGGCATTTTCGTCACGCTGGACACGCTGCACGTCGAAGGGCTGGTGCACGTCTCGGAGCTGGGCAGCGAGTACTTCCAGTTCAACGAGGCGCTGCACGAATTGCGCGGCGAGCGCACCGGCATGCGCTATCGCCTGACCGACGCCGTGCAGGTGCAGGTCTCGCGCGTGGACCTGGAAGCCCGTCGCATCGAGTTCCGCCTGGTGCGCGGCACCAGTTTCGATGTGCTGCGCAAGGCGGCCGCGCGCGGCGGCGAGGCGCCCGAGCGGCGCGTGCGCAAGGCTGCGGCGCCCAAGCCGGCTACGCTCAAGGGTACGGCCAAGGAGCGTCGCGCGCAGGCCAAGAAAAGTGCCAAGCAGGCCGCCACGGCGGCCCGCAAGCGCGGCAAGGCCCCTGTCAAGGTCGCGGCGCGCAAGCGGCGTTGAAAAGCTGAGCTAGGATAGCGCCCGCGCGGCGGCGCCTGTGCTGGCACCGCCGCAGGCCTTTCGCCGGGCCTGCTTATCCCCACGGCCCGGCGAGCGTTTCAAGGAAAATGATGCAATGGCTGCTACCCAAGTCCTGGCCGGATTTCATGCGGTGACCTCGCGCCTGCGCCACGCGCCGGGCACGATCCGGGATGTTTACGTCGATGCGCAGCGCCGCGATGCCCGCATGCAGGCACTCATAGACCATGCGCGCCAGGCGGGCCGCCCGGTGCATCCGGTCGATGCCGAGCGGCTGGCCGGCCTGGCGCGCGGCACACGGCACCAAGGCGTGGTGGCCTTGGCCGAGCCGATCAAGTTGGCGGCCGACCTGGACGAAGTGCTCGACGGCGTGCAGGGCGCTCCGCTGCTGCTGATCCTGGACGGCATCACCGATCCGCACAATCTTGGTGCGTGCCTGCGCACCGCCGATGCGGCCGGCGTGCATGCGGTCATCGCGCCGCGCGACCGCGCGGTGGGTATCAATAGCACCGTCCAGCGCGTGGCCTGCGGCGCGGCCGATACCGTGCCGTACCTGACCGTGACCAACCTTGCGCGCACGATGCGCTCGCTCAAGGAGCGCGGCATCTGGCTGGTGGGCACCGACGACCAGGCACCGCGCACCATACACGAAATCGACGCCACGCTGCCGATGGCCTGGGTCATGGGTGCCGAGGGCGAAGGCATGCGCAGGCTCACGCGCGAGACCTGCGACCTGTTGGCGGCCATTCCCATGCATGGCTCGGTCGAAAGCCTCAACGTCAGCGTGGCCAGCGCCGTTTGCCTGTACGAAGCCGTGCGCCAGCGGCGGCGTTAAACTGCGGGCGCGTCCCGCCTATTGCCCAACTTCTTCCCGTCATGCGCAAACAAGGATTCACCACCTCCATCCTGCACGCCGACCGGCGCCAGGCGGTCGAGCACGGCGCCGTGCACAAGCCCATGCACCCGTCGTCGCAGTACGTCTATTCGGACGCGCGCGAACTGGCAGCGGTCTTTCAGGGTAAACCCGGCTTCAGCTACGCGCGCCAAGGTACGCCCACCACGGCGGCGCTGGAAAACAAGGTAACGCTGATGGAGGAGGGCGTGGCCACCGTCAGCTTCGCCACCGGCATGGCTGCACTTGCGGCGGTTTTCATGACCTTGCTGCGCCGGGGGGATCACCTGGTGTCGAGCCAGTACATCTTCGGCAATACCAACAGCCTGCTCGGCACCCTGCAGGAACTGGGCGTGGAGGTGACCCTGGTCGATGCGACCGACATCGATGCGGTGCGCGCGGCGCTGCGTCCGCAAACGCGCATGGTCTTTGCCGAGACCATCGCCAATCCGGGCACGCAGGTGGCGGACCTGGCGGCGATCGGGCAGCTGTGCCGCGAACGCGGCCTGGTCTTCCTGCTGGACAACACGCTGACCTCGCCGTGGCTACTCAAGGGCAAGGACGTCGGCGCCTCGCTGGTGATGAATTCCCTGTCCAAGTACATCGGCGGCCACGCCAATGCGCTGGGCGGCTCCATTACCGAGACCGGCTTGTTCGACTGGTCCACGTATCCGAACATTCTGGACACTTACCGCAAGGGTCCGTCCAGCGGCTGGGGACTGACCCAGATCAAGAAGAAAGGCCTGCGCGACATGGGCGGAACCCTGGCTTCGGAGGCCGCGCACCGCATCGCCGTGGGTGCCGAAACGCTGGCGTTGCGCATGGACCGCGCGTGCAGCAATGCGCTGGCGCTGGCCCGCTTCCTGGATGGCCGGCCGGGCATCGCCCGCGTGCTCTACCCGGGCCTTGCCTCGCATCCCCAGCATGCGCGCGCGGCCAGCCTGTTCGGCGGCCGCTTCGGCGCCCTGCTGGGCGTCGAGCTTGCCGAAGGCGTAGACTGCTTCGATTTCCTGAACCACATGCAGGTGGTGGCGCTTGCCACGCACCTGGGCGATACGCGCACCCTCGCATTGCCGGCAGCGCACACCATCTACTACGAGATGGGGCCGCAGCGCCGGGCGCAGATGGGCATCGCCGACGGGTTGATCCGCGTATCGGTCGGCATCGAGGACGAAGCCGACCTGCTGGCCGATTTCGAAGCTGCCTTGGCCGCCTGCGGCAAGTAGGGACGGGCACCCCGCTTCGGGGCGCGCGGGTCGCGCATCATGCCGCGCGGAAATATCAAGTCGCCCCGAAACGCAGCATTGACGCGGGTCAGGGTCCGTTTTTTCTTGACAGCCGCTTGGCTGCGAGGCCTAATACGCAACTGCGTTCATACCCGCGGCCGGCAGGCCGATTCGGGCGACGCAGAAGTAGCAAAATTTTGCTTGGCAACAACAACAGGCTGAAGCGCAGCCTCTTTGCTCGTTTGCGAGACGGCGGCTCTCTGCCGGGTGGCCACGCTTAGCGACAACCTTGTACCTTGTGAGGGGTAAACCTGAATGAACAAAACCGAACTCATCGACCACATTGCCAGCAAGGCCGACATCTCCAAGGCTGCGGCAGGTCGTGCCCTTGAGGCCCTGATCGGCGCGGTGAAGACCACCCTCAAGAAGGGCGGCACGGTTACGCTGGTCGGTTTCGGCACGTTCGCCGTGTCTGCGCGTGCTGCCCGTACCGGCCGCAATCCCCGCACGGGCGAAACGATCAAGATCAAGAAGGCCAAAGTGCCCAAGTTCCGTCCCGGCAAGGCCCTGAAGGACGCCGTCAACTAAGTCGGCGCCGTTCGCGGCCACACGGTTTGCGGGCTTCAGGCCCATGCGCGGTTCGGTATAATCCCGGCCGCGCATTCTTTTTTGGGATGCGCCCCGCGCGATTGGCGCCCAAGCCGACAACCATCGCATCGCATGCGCGGTGCATGGCCGGGCCGGGGCAGCAGTCTCACCGGGTGCTTAGCTCAGTTGGTAGAGCGGCGCCCTTACAAGGCGTAGGTCGGGGGTTCGAACCCCTCAGCACCCACCATCATCGGATTCATCCAAGCGCCTGGCTCAGGCCAGGCGCTTGTCGTTGCAGCGTCGAATCCATCTTCACTTCGATCCGTCAGCGCCTCGTCGATGCCGCATTCGCAGGCGCCCGGCGCAGGCCCGGTTGCGTGTCCGGCTGGCGGGGCAGCTGTGCGGCCAGCCTCACGAGAAACCGGTCACCCCTCGCGTCGAGTATGTGCGAATAATTCGCATTTAGGTTATTATCCCGGGCTTGGACGGCATGCGCGCGCCAGCGCGCATGCCGATGTTGTACTCGCCTGCTTTTATGCCCAACGTCCACGCCGGCTGGTCCGGTTCCCATTCTTCCCTGGCCCTGCGCGTCATTGCCGCGGGCGTGGTGCTCGCCCTGCATGGCGGTGTTGCCGCGTTGATGTTGATGGCGCGTCCAGAGGCACCGGACGTATCCGAACCGGAAGCGGTCATGGTCCGCTTCGTGGAAATCGGTCCCGCCCAGCAGACCCAGGCGCCGGTCAGCGATGCGCCGCCGGCTGCCGAGATTCCGCCCGAGCCGCGGCCGGAGCCGGAACCGGAGATCGAGCCCGAACCCGAACCGGAGCCGACGCCGCCCGAGCCGCTGCCTGAAGTGCAGCCCGAGCCTGAGCCGCAGCCCGAACCGCAGCTCGAGCCGACGCCCGCACCCGAACCGCCCAAGCCCAAGCCCAAGCCCAAGCCGAAACCGGAGCCCAAGCCAAGGCCAAAGCCTGACCCCAAGCCGGCCCCGAAGCCGGCGCCTGCGCCGACGCCAGCGCCCAATCCGCCCAGCGGCACGCCCGAGGGCGAGCAAGCGCCGCCGCGCGGCCCGCAGCAGGACGCGCTGCCGGCAGACCGGCCGCGCATGATCGGGCGCGTGGACTATCTGGGCCAACGGCCCATGCCCAACTATCCGCGCGCCTCGCAGATGCGGCGCGAGGAAGGCCGCGTCGTGGTGCGTGTGCTGATCAACGTGCAGGGCACGGTGGACAAGGCCACCGTGCAGCGCTCGTCCGGCTATGAAAGGTTGGACCAAGCCGCCCTCGAAGCGGCGCGCAAGGCGCGCTTCAAGCCCTATACCGAAAACGGCGTGCCGTATCCGGCAATGGCCGATCTTCCGTTCGATTTCGTGCTAAGGAACTGACATGTCCACTTTCCTGCAGAACGTTTTGCAGATCGCCCAATCTGCCTTGGGCCAGGCCGTGGCCGAAGGCGCGGCGCCGGCAGCGGGCGCCGCGCAGGCCGGCGGCCTGGCACCGACGCCCGGTGCCGTCGATGCGGCTACGTCGGCGGCGGCAGCGCCAGGGGCTGCGGCGATCGGTCCATCCGCCGCCGACCTGGCCGGCGCGCCGGCCATGGGATTTGCGCATTTCATCGCGCAAAGCGACATGGTCGGCAAGTCGCTATTCGTCATTCTTGTCCTTATGTCGCTGGTCACCTGGTATCTCATCGTGGTCAAGGCGATCAGCAACATACGCACGCGCGCGCGCTCGGCAGATTTCCTGAACAAGTTCTGGAATGCCAGCTCGCTCGAGCAGGTGGAGAACGAGATCATTACCCACGGCGCCCGCGATCCTTTCTCGCACCTGGCCAGCCACGCCATCCACGCCCGCAACCATCATGCGCGATATGGTGCCACCAAGCTGGAAGAAGCGGGCTCCAACGGCGAGTTCGTCACGCGCACCATGCGCAAGGTCATAGACGAGGAAACCGCCAAGCTCGAGAACGGCCTGACCATACTGGCCTCGGTGGGCTCGACCGCACCCTTCGTCGGCCTGTTCGGCACGGTTTGGGGGGTTTACCACGCCCTGGTCGGCATCGGCTTGTCCGACGGTGTGACCATCAACCGCATCGCCGGCCCGGTGGGCGAGGCGCTGATCATGACCGGCCTGGGCCTGGCAGTGGCCATCCCGGCCGTGCTCGCCTACAACGCCTTCGTGCGCAGTAACCGCGTGCTGCTCTCGCGACTGGACGCCTTTGCGCATGACTTGTTTGCCTTCCTGACCACCGGCCAGCAGGTGCTGCATTCCGACGGCAAGGTGCGGGCGCTGCGCCGCGGCGGGCAAGCCTCCAAGGGAGAAGCGTGATGGCCTTCGGCAGCTTCGACAGCAAGGGCGGCGGCGGGCATGCGATGTCCGAGATCAACATGGTGCCGTTGATCGACGTCATGCTGGTGCTGCTGGTAATCTTCATCATCACCGCGCCGCTGTTGGCGCATTCCATACGCATCAATTTGCCGCAGGCCAGCGCCGAGCAGATCGACGAGAAGCCCGAAACCATAGACTTGGCCATCGACGAGCACGGGAGGCTGTTCTGGAACGAGTCGCCGGTGGCGCTCGATGAACTGCAAGCGCGTTTTGCCGCGCATGCCGGCAACAAGCCCCAGCCGGAAATCCGCATCCGCGCCGACCGCAATACGCGCTATGAGGTCCTGGCGCAAGTCATGGCCAGCGCGCGCCGCGCCGGCATGGGACGCATCGGCTTCGTCACGCAGCCCGGCGCGGACCAGCCGGGTGCCGCGGCAGCAGACGATGGCCAGCAAGCACCCGGCGCCGCCCCGGCACGCGCCGCCGGCCCGTAATGGAGCGGCCGGCGGGCGCCGCGCCGTCGCGCTAGAATCGCGCCATGCGCGTATTGGTCATCGAAGACGACGTCACCCTGGGCCACGCCTTGCGCGAGTTCCTGGGCGACCAGGGTTACGCCGTCGACTGGGTCACCGATGGCGAGCGGGCCTTGGGGGCGCTTGCCGGACAGGCTTACGACCTGCTGGTACTGGACCTGAATCTGCCGGGCAAAAGCGGGTTGGACGTGCTGCGCGAGCTGCGCAGCGACGGCGGCCAGATGCCGGTGCTCATCCTGACTGCGCGCGATGCGCTCGAAGACCGTGTCGCCGGCCTGGACGCCGGCGCGGACGACTACGTCACCAAGCCCTTTGACCTGCCCGAGCTGGCCGCCCGTGTCAGGGCGCTTGCACGCCGGCGCGCCGGCCAGGCGCATCCGGTGCTGGAGGTCGGGCCCTTGGCCTTCGACACGGTCGGGCGCGAGGTGCGCGTCAATGGCGAAAGGCTCGCCTTGTCGGTGCGCGAGCTGTCCGTGCTGGAAATGCTCATGGGGCGGGCCGGCCGCGTGGTGACCAAGCGCCAGATCGTCAATTCGCTGTCGGCCTGGGATGCGGACTTCAGCGAGAACGCCGTCGAAGTCTACATCTATCGGCTGCGCAAGCGGCTGGAAGGCACGGGAGCCAGCATACAGACGGTGCGTGGCTTCGGCTACATGCTCGAAGTCGAGGGCGCGCAGCCCTGACGCCGCGGGCCAGCCATGGCAGCCGGCAAGTCGACATCCCAATCGCCGCGCGTTTCGCTGGCCGGCGGTTCGCTTGCCAGGCACCTGGTCATCCGACTGCTCCCAGCCATCCTTGCCTTGGTCGCGCTGGACCTCGTCTCGACGTGGGTGATCACCCACAAGCTCGACATGGACGAGTGGCTGCTCCAGGACATCTTCTGGATGATGGTGCTCGGTCAGGTCCTGCTCATGGGGCTGTTCGCCTGGGTGGTGGTCAGTGGGGTGCGCTCGGGCCTGCATGCGGTGCATCGCCTGTCCAATGACATCCGCGAGCGCAGCGCCGACGACCTGCAGCCTTTGTCGGCCGAAGACTTGCCCACGGAACTAGTGCCGCTGGTCACGCACACCAATGACTTGCTCGCCCGCCTGGAGGCGGCCATGGCCGCGCAGCGCCGCTTCGTCGGCCATGCGGCGCACCAGCTGCGCACGCCGCTGTCGGGGCTGAAGCTCGAGTCCGAGCTCATGCTGGCGCGGCCGTTGCCCGAGGACGTGCGCGCGCGCGCCGAGCGCATCAAGTCCGCGACCGATCGCATGATCCGGTTGGGGCAGCAGCTGTTGGTGCTGGCGCGCGCCGATCCCGGGGTGCGGCCGCAGGATGCATTCGTGCGGCTGGACCTGTGTGAGTGGGTGCGCGCCAGCGGCGCGGAATGGATCCCGCGGGCGCGTGCCAAGCAGGCGGAAATCGACCTGTCGGCCCCGGAGCACCCCGTATGGATAGACGGCGATCCTTTGCTGCTGGATGAGCTCTTGGGCAACCTCATCGACAACGCACTGCGCTACGGCCGTCCGCGCGGGCGCATCATGCTGACCGTCGGCGCCAACCCGCCATCCCTGACGGTCGAGGACGACGGGCCGGGCATATCGCCGGGCGAGCAGGCGCGCGTTTTCGAGGCCTTTTACCGCGCACCCGATGCGGCAGCGGGTGGCTCGGGCCTGGGGCTGGCGATCGTGCGCGAGATCGCTGGCGCGCATGGCGCGTGGTGGAAGCTGACGAGCCTGCCGGATCTCGACGGCACACGGCTGACGGTCGTGTTTCCGGGGCCGCGCAAGGGCGCCCAACTCGTCAGGCGGCTGGGCCGGGACGACTGACCGCGGCACCGGCCAAGCGGTGCGCCGCGCCGAAGCGCCGCAGCCGCATGGCGTTGGCCAGCACGAATACGCTGGACAGGGCCATGGCTGCGGCCGCGAAGGCTGGCGACAGCAGCAGGCCGAACGCCGGATACAGCGCTCCGGCGGCGACCGGAATCAAGGCCGTGTTGTAGGCAAAGGCCCAGAAAAGGTTTTGCCTGATGTTGCCCATGGCCGCGCGCGACAGGGCAATGGCGTCGACCACGCCTTGCAGGCTGCCGGACATGAGCACGACGTCGGCGGCTTCCATCGCGACGTCGGTTCCCGTGCCGATGGCCAGGCCGACGTCGGCGCACGCGAGCGCCGGCGCATCGTTGATGCCATCGCCCACGAAGGCCACGGGGCCGTGCGCGGCGGCAAGTCGCTCGATGGCCGCCGCCTTGTCCTGCGGCAGTGCCCCGGCCGTCACGTCGTCGATGGCCAGGCGCGCCGCGACGGCGTCGGCCGTGCGCGCGTCGTCGCCCGTGATCATCGCCACCTTGACGCCCAGGGCATGCAACGCCGCGATAGCGCCGGGCGTATCGGACTTGATCGGGTCTGCCACGGCGACGATCGCCGCAGCGCGGCCATCGATCGCAGCATAAATCGGCGACTTGCCTTGGCCGGCCAGGCCTTGCGCGGCCTGGGCAAAGGCGTCGACATCGATCTGCAGCTGCCGCATATGCCGATCCGATCCGACGTCGACCTGCTTGCCCTCGACCACCGCGCGCACACCCATCCCGGCGATCGATTCGAAACCGCTGCATGGCGGCGGTTCCAGGCCCAGCTCGCCGGCGGCTTGGACGATGGCCCGGGCGACCGGGTGCTCGGAGCGCGCTTCGACCGCGGCGATCAGCCGCAGCACCGCGTCGCGCGCAAAGCCGGGCGCGACCTGCATGTCGGTCACCGCCGGACGGCCTTCGGTGAGCGTGCCAGTCTTGTCCAGGGCCACGACCCGGGCGTCCTGCAGGCGCTGCAACGCGTCGCCCTTGCGGAACAGGATGCCCATTTCCGCGCCTCGGCCAGTGGCGACCATGATCGATGCCGGCGTGGCCAGGCCCATCGCGCATGGGCAGGCGATGATGAGCACGGCCACCGCGTTGACCAGCGCAAAGGGCAGGGCGGGCGACGGACCGAAGGCGAGCCACCCCGCGAAGGCGGCAAGTGCCGCCGCCATTACCGCGGGCACGAACCAAAGCGTGATCTTGTCGACGACGGCCTGGATGGATAGCTTGGCGCCTTGCGCCTGCTCGACCAGGCGGATGATCTGCGAGAGCACGGTTTGCGCGCCGACGGCGGTCACCCGCATGGTGAAGGCGCCCTGCTGGTTGACGGTGCCCCCCACGACGCGGCTGCCGGCGGCCTTGGCCACGGGCACGGGCTCGCCCGTGATCATCGATTCGTCGACGTAGCTCGCGCCTTCGATGATTTCGCCATCGGCCGGTACCCGCTCGCCAGGGCGGACTTCGACCCTATCGCCGACGGCCAGCGCTGCGGCGGGGACCTCCACCGTTCCGGTCGAGCGCACCACGCGGGCCACGCGCACCTGCATGCCGGCCAGGCGCCGGATCGCCTGCGACGCGCGGCCCTTGGCGCGGGCCTCCAGGTAGCGTCCGGCCAGCACCAGCGCGACGATCAGCACGGCGGCTTCGTAATACACGTGGGCGGTGCCTTGCGGCAGCCAGTCGGGCGCAAAGGTTGCCACCGTCGAATAGGCATAGGCCGAGGCGGTGCCGATGGCCACCAGCGTATTCATGTCAGGCGCACCGCGTGCAATCGCCGGCAGCCCCTTGGCGTAGAAGCGCCGTCCCGGCCCGAGCAGCGCGGCCGTGGCCAGCGCCCACTGCAGCAGCCAGCTCGACCGCAGCCCGAGGCCCTGCGCGACCCAATCGCGCAGGGCAGGCACCAGGTGCGAGCCCATTTCCAGCGCAAAGACCGGCAGGGCAAGCGCCGCGGCTACCAGCAGATCGCGCGCCAACGCCCGGTCGCCTTCGCCGGGGGGCGCGGCCGGCGCATCGCCTGCGACGGGACTGGCCTGGTAGCCGGCCTTGCCCACGGCTGCAATGAGCGTGCCGGGATGCGCGGCGCCGCGCACGGTCGCGCGTCCGGTGATGAGGTTGACGGCGGCGTCGGCAACGCCAGGCACGGTGCGTAGTGCGCGCTCGACCCTGCCCGCGCAGGCGGCGCAGCTCATGCCGGTGACGGTCAGTTCGATGGTGGAGACGGCATCCGTCTTGGAATGGATGGTATCCATGCCGGAAATCCCATGGTGATTCCCGGCATTTTGACACCATGCGCGCTACAGCGCTCGGTGTCGTCGTGCCGAGCCGGGCACGCAGGGCGCGATGGCGAGTGCTGCGTCCTAGGCGGGAACGAGCGCGTGTACCGAGCGCCCCTGCGCATCCACGGCCACGGTGACGGGCATGTCGCGCACGGTGAACTCGTGGATGGCCTCCATGCCGAGGTCGCCGAATGCCACTACCCGCGACTGCCGGATGGCCTGCGAGACAAGGTAGGCGGCCCCGCCCACCGCACACAGATAGGCCGTGCCAGATCGGCGTATCGCCTCTATCGCCAGCGGTCCGCGCTCGGCCTTGCCGATGGTGGCCAGCAGCCCGGTGTGCGCGAGCAGCGCGGGCATGAACTTATCCATCCGGGTCGCGGTGGTGGGGCCGGCGGGTCCGACCGCTTCGTCGCCCACGGCATCGACCGGCCCGACGTAATAAATGACGCGGCCGTCTAGGCTGACCGGCAGTGGCCGCCCTTGCGCCAGTAGATCGGCCAGCCGCTTGTGTACGGCGTCGCGTGCGGTCAGCAGGCGGCCTGTCAGCAGCAGGGTTTCGCCCGCCCGCCAACTGCGCACTTCTTCGCGCGTCAGCATGTCCAGGTTGACCGCGCGTCCTGCGTGTGGTGGCAAGTGGTCGGGGATGCCTTCCCATGCCGAGGCGGGCGGCACCTCGAAGCGGGGCGGGGCATCGCCGTCCAGGACAAACGATATGTAGCGCGTAGCGGCGCAGTTGGGCACCAACGCGACGGGCAGCAAGGCAGCGTGCGATGGCGCCTGAGCCACCTTGACATCCAGGACGGTGGTGTCTCCACCCATCCCCTGTGCGCCAATGCCTAGCGCATTGACCCGGTCATAGATATCTAGCCGCAAGCGTTCGACGGCATCACGTGGCCCGCGTTCGCGAAGCGCCTGGATATCTATGGGCGCGAACAGCGAACGCTTGGCCAGGGCCATGGCCTGTTCCGGCGAACCGCCCACGCCGACCCCGAGCACGCCGGGCGGGCACCAGCCTGCTCCCATGCCCGGCAGCTGTTCGACCACCCAATCGGCCACCGAATCGCTGGGGGTGAGCATGGCGTAGCGCGCCTTGGCGTCTCCACCGCCGCCCTTGGCCACGACGGTCAGCGCGAGTCTGTCGCCTTCGACCAGCTCGACGTGCAGGACGGCCGGCGTGTTGTCGCCCGTATTGGTGCGCGCGCCTAGCGGGTCGACCACCACCGACGCGCGCAGCGGATTGGCGGGACAGCGGTAGGCCAGCCGCACGGCCTGGTCGGCTAGCGCCTGCAGGGTCGGGGTGGGCCCCGGTCCGTCGCTGGCGATGCGCGCATCCATGCCCAGCCGCGCGTAAATGTGGGCGATGCCGGTGTCTTGGCAGACTGGCCTGTGCGCCTGGGCGCTCAGCTTGCTGTTGACCAGCAGCTGCAGCAGGGCTTGGCGCGCGGCCGGCCGGGTTTCGGTATCGTAGGCGCGGCGCAGCGCCAGGACGAAATCAGGCGGATGGTAGTAGCTGACATACTGCAGGGCGTCGGCGATGCCTTGCACGACGTGGCTAGCCGGTATCGTACGCATCTCGAATCGGTGTGGCGAAATCAGTCCAGCGAAATACCGGCCTGCTTGACGACTTCGGCCCAGCGCTTGACTTCATCCTCCGTGTGCCGCTGGAATGCTTGCGGCGCATATTGAGACTCAGGCAGCAGCTGGATGCCTTGTTCGCTCATGCGATCAGTGAACGCCTTGTCTTGCATTGCGCGGCGATAAGCAGCATACAAAATATCGATGACCTCGGCAGGCGTGCCCTTGGGCGCATACAGGCCGTACCAGGTCGACGCCTCGAAGCCGGGTATGCCTTGCTCGGCAATAGCCGGCACCCCAGGGAACTGCGCAGGCATCGGTTGCGTCGAAGTCAGTCCCAGCGCACGCACTTTGCCTGCCCGGGTCTGGGGCAGCGCCGTATTGGTTTGATCGAACATGGCGTCGACCTGTCCGCCCATCAGGTCGTTGAGTGCCGGGCCCGCGCCTTTGTACGCAATGGGCGTGATGTCGATACCCGCCTTGGCGGCGAACATGGCCGCGACCAAGTGAGAGGTCGATCCCACGCCGGCGTTGCTGAAGTTGAGCTTGCCGGGGTTGGCCTTGGCGTAGGCGATCAGGTCCGATACCGAACGGTGGGGTGAGCGTTCGCCTACCAGCAGCACGAGTGGCGTATCCGGGAAGCGGAATACCGCTTCGAAGTCCTTGACCGGGTCGTAGGCCAGGCGCTTGTAAAGCGCAGGCGCTGCGGCCATGTAGCCCACGTGGCCCACCAGCAGGGTGTAGCCGTCGGGCTGCGCGCGGGCCGCCTTGGCGCTGCCTATGGTGCCGCCCGCGCCAGCGGCGTTTTCGATGACGATGCTTTGCCCAAGCTCCTGGGAGACTCGGTTGGCGATGTTGCGCGCCATCGCATCGGTCGGCCCACCCGCGGCGAACGGAACGATCCAGGTGATTGGACGGTCGGGGTAGGCGGCGCGCGCTGCGCCGTGGGCCAACAGGCCAATGGCGGTCAGGGCGATGATCCAGCGTTTCATGACTAGTCTCCTGTATGACGATGTAGATCGAAGCCAGCCATCGTCGATGGCCGGTGACTGCGGTGTGGGGCGCCGCCGGTCAGGACATCGCGCGTACCCGGTCGGCCATGAGCGGGGCGGCACCGAGATAGTTGGCGGGATTGCACAGGCGTTTGATGGTGGCGGTGTCGAGCCGCTCGGCCACGCGCGGGTCGCGTGCCAGTACGTCGGCCAGGCGGCAGCGCGCCACGCTGGCCTGGCGGCAGGCGTCGTAAACGACGTCGTGAGCGGTTTGCCGGCCGATGTGTGGTGCCAGGCCCATCATGACAGCCTCCGCCACGATCAATCCGCCTGACAGGTCCAGGTTGCGCGCCATGCGCTCGACGTCCACTTCCAGGCCAGCAAGCATGAAACAGGCCTGGCGCAAGGCCCCTGCCGTCAGCACGAACGCTTCGGGAAGGGCTGACCATTCCAGATGCCACGGTCCGGTGGCGCGCTCGAAATCCTGCACCATGGCGTCGATCATCAGGCCGGCGTGTTGACGCACCGCCTTGGACGCACTCCATATCAGTTCGCAGGAGATCGGATTGCGCTTCTGGGGCATGGTGCTCGATGCGCCGCGCCCTTTGACGTAGGGCTCGAACACCTCGCCGATTTCGTTGGTCATCATCAGCATGACGTCCAGCGCGATCTTGCCGAGCGATCCGGTCACCAGCGCCAGGAATTGCACGGTTTCGGCCAGCCCATCGCGCGCGACGTGCCAGCTAATGGGCGCGCAGCCCAGCCCCAATTCCTTCATCAGCGCAGACTGCACCGCCAGGCCCTGTTCTGCCAGCGAGGCCAGCGTACCGGCCGCGCCGCCGAGCTGTCCGATGAGCACGCGCGGCCGCAGCTGCGCCAGGCGTTCGCGGTGCCGGTGGATCATCAGTAGCCAGACCGCAGCCTTGTATCCGAAGGTCACGGGCAGGGCATGCTGCAGATGGGTGCGTCCGGCCATGGGCGTGTCGCGATAACGCCCGGCCAACTGGTCCAGCGTGGACTGCAGCGTGGCGAGGTCGGCTTCGATCAGGTCCAGAGCCTCGCGCACCTGCAGCACGGTAGCCGTGTCCATGATGTCCTGGGTGGTCGCGCCCCAATGCAGGTATTCGCCGGCCGGCCCGCACATGGCTGACAGCTGGTGCACCAGCGGAAGGATGGGGTAGCCCACGATTTCGGTTTCGGCCTTGAGCTTTTCCATGTCCAGCGCCGAGGCATCGGCGCGTTCGGCGATGGCGCGCGCGGCATCAGCGGGAATGATTCCCAGCTCGGCTTGTACGCGCGCGAGGGCGACTTCCACTTCGACATAACGCCGTACCGTGGCGGCATCATCGAACACAGCGCGCATGGCGGCGCTGCCGAACATGTCTTTGAACAGGGACGATTCAAGTACCGAAACGGGCATTTCAGTTGTCCATATTAAGTTAAATGTTCGTACATTTAAGCAAGGTGACCGGCACATCGTCAACCGCGTCCGAATCCAGTGTTCCCGGGCCTCGCGATGGGTGCCTGCGGATAGAATGGCGGTTGCCCGATCTTTACGCCGCCCGATGCCCATTACGCTGTACAGCCGAATCGCCGAGGAATTGACGCGCCGGATCGCCGACGGCATTTACCCGGTCGGTACGCCCATGCCAGGCGAGAATGCGTTGGTCGAAGAGTTTTCGGCCAGCCGCCAGACCGTGCGGGCGGCCCTGCGCCAGTTGCAGGACCTTGGCCTGGTGGCGCGCCGCCGTGGTATTGGCACCTTGGTGCAGGCCAACCGCAGCAAGGGCAGCTTCAGCCAGTCCTTGTCTTCGCTTGAGGATCTCGTCCAGTTGGCAGTGCGTACCCCGCGCACCATCCACCAAGCGCGTGAGGTCGTCGCGGACCTGGACTTGGCCGCCCAACTCGGCATCCGTCCCGGTACGCGCTGGCTATGCATGAGTTCTACGCGCGGCGAAGCCGGCCAGCCACCCATCGTTTGGACTGACCTTTACATCGACGCGCATTACAAAGGGGTGCGCAAGTTCGCGCAGCAGCACCCCGATCGATTGGTTTCGGACATCATCGAGCAGCGCTACGGACGGCGCATCGCCTCGGTGGACCAGACCATCGCGGCCTGCGCAATTCCGGATGCCGTGGCGCGAGCCTTGCAAGTCTCGCCTGCATCGCCGGCATTGTTCATCATCCGGCACTACAAGGATGTAGCCGGCCGCATGGTCATGGCGTCCGTGTCTTACCACCCGGCCGAACGCTATCGTTTCTCGATGACGCTGGTACGCGATAAGCGCTGACCGGCGGCGCGCGCGACTAGCCCGCATCAGTCGCGCAAACAGATGGCAAGCCCGCGCGAATGTGCCTCGTTGCGAGCGCTCCCGGTCAAAACGACGGGCCCCGGTCAACCGGCGATTCGGTCGGCCGGGGCCAGCGACTAGCGACTGCTGCGGGGGCGGCGGCTTTATTTGCCCTTGCCATCCTTGAGCTGGGGCAGGGCATCTCCGGCAGGCGACAGCAGGCCGACCTGCACATAGGTGCGCAGCTTCTCGCGCGTGTCGACGATGTCGAGGTTGCGCATGGTCAGCTGGCCGATGCGGTCGCGCGGCGAGAACATGGATTCGCCCTTTTCCATGGTCAGGCGCTCGGGCTTGTAGGTCAGGTTGGGCGAGACGGTATCGAGCAGGGAATAGTCGTTGCCGCGGCGCAGTTCGATGGTGACTTCGCCGGTGATGGCGCGCGCCACCCAGCGCTGGGCGGTTTCGCGCAGCATGATGGCCTGCGGGTCGAACCAACGGCCTTGGTACAGCAGGCGGCCCAGCCGGCGGCCGTTGTCGCGGTACTGCTCGATGGTGTCCTCGTTGTGGATGCCGGTCACCAGGCGCTCGTAGGCAATGAACAGCAGCGCCATGCCCGGAGCTTCGTAGATGCCGCGGCTCTTGGCCTCGATGATGCGGTTTTCGATCTGGTCGCTCATGCCCAGGCCGTGCCGTCCGCCGATGCGGTTGGCCTCGGCCATGAGCTCGACCAGGTCGGGGTACTCGACGCCATTGAGCGCCACGGGGCGGCCTTCTTCGAAGCGCACGCGCACTTCTTCGGGCTTGATGACGACGTCCTCGCGCCAGAAGGCCACGCCCATGATGGGCTGCACGATCTTGATGCTGGTCGACAGGTGCTCCAGGTCCTTGGCCTCGTGGGTGGCGCCCAGCATGTTGGAGTCCGTGGAATACGCCTTCTCGGCCGACATCTTGTAGTCGAAGCCGGCGCGGCGCATGTATTCGGACATCTCGGCGCGGCCACCCAGCTCGTCGATGAAGGCCTGGTCCAGCCACGGCTTGTAGATCTTCAGCTCCGGATTGGTCAGCAGGCCGTAGCGGTAGAAGCGCTCGATGTCATTGCCCTTGAAGGTGCTGCCGTCGCCCCAGATGTGGACGTCGTCTTCCTTCATGGCCGCGACCAGCATGGTGCCGGTGACCGCGCGGCCGATGGGCGTGGTGTTGAAGTAGGGCACGCCGGCGGTCGAAACGTGGAAGGCGCCGCATTGCAGGGCGGCGATGCCTTCGGCGACCAGTTGGGCGCGGCAGTCGATCAGGCGGGCGCCGGCTGCGCCATATTGCAGCGCGCGGCGTGGAATCGCCTCGTAGTCGGGCTCATCGGGCTGGCCCAGGTTGGCCGTGTAGGCGTAAGGGATCGCGCCTTTGTTGCGCATCCAAAGCAGGGCTGCGCTGGTATCGAGCCCGCCGGAAAAAGCGATGCCGACCTTCTGGCCGGCCGGAAGCGTCGGAAGTATCGTGGTCATGAACGCGAAGCTGAAAAAAGGAGCGCCGCGGCGGGCGGGAGCGGCATGAGGGCCGCTGGCAAAACGGGTCAAGCCGGCAATTCTAGCGCGTTTGCCGCGGCACCCTGCAGCCGGCGCCGCGGCATGGCCTGCCGGCACGGCCCGCGCGGGCCGTGCCGGCAGGCGCATCAGGTGGCGGCCCCGCTGCGGCGTGCGCGCCGGCCCTGGACGACCCAGATGCCGGCCAGCAGCAACAGCGCCGGCACGTAGACCCAGAAGTCCGAAGGCCGGTGCGGGTTGGGCACCAGCACCGCCTGGACGTCCCAGCCCGACTCCCAGCCGGCCTTGCTTGCGGCGCTGCGGAAGGCGACGTTGGCGATCTGGGCCTGCTCGCCCAGGGCCATCACTGACAGCCCCGCCATGGACAGGCGCTTGGCCGCGGCGGCCGCGCCGGTGGCTGCATCGCCCTCGGGCAGCGCCGGCACCCGCACCGCCACGGTCTTGCTCAGCTCATCGCCTTCGATGTTCATGCCGCGGATCTCGGCCATCAGCCGCCCGTCGGGCGGCAGCGCCGCAGCCGTGGCCGCGATCTGCGCACCCGGCAGCCGCTCGTACTTGTCGTAGAGCTGGTTCATGAACCAGTCGGGCCGAAACAGCGCAAAGGTCACCCCAAACAGCAGCAGCACCTCCAGCTTGTTGCAGCGGGTGCGCAGCCACCCGAGCGTGGCCGCCGAGAAGGTCAGCGCTGCCAGCGTGGCGCCACCGATGACCAACGCGAGCTCGCCCCAGCCGTCGATGTCGATCAGCAGCAGCATCGGGTTGAAGATGAACATGAAGGGCAGCACCGCGGTGCGCAGCGCGTAGACAAAGCCCTGGACGCCGGTCTTGATCGGATCCTCGCCGGAGATGGCCGCTGCCGCAAAGGTGGCCAGCCCCACCGGCGGGGTGATGTCGGCCATGATGCCGAAGTAAAAGACGAACATGTGCACGGCGATCAGCGGGATGATCAGCCCGCTTTGCGCGCCCAGCTCGACGATGACCGGCGCCATCAGGGTGGCCATCAGGATGTAGTTGGCCGTGGTGGGCATGCCCAGGCCCAGCACCAGGCAGACCAACGCGGTAAAGAGCAGCATGAGCAGCACATTGCCCATGGAGACCAGCTCCACGAAGGCAGTCATGCGCAGGCCCAGGCCGGTCAGCGTGATGGCCCCGACGATCAGCCCGGCCGTGCCGCAGGCCAGCGCGATGCCGATCATGTTGCGCGCGCCGTCTTGCAGGCCCTCGATGGCCTCGCGCACGCCGCGGCGCAGTTGCGCGGCCACGGGCTGGCCCCGGAACCAAGCCGTCAGCGGACGCTGGGTGATCATCTGCAGCAGCATGGCCACGGCCGCCCAGAAGGCCGATAGTCCGGCCGAGAGCTGCTCCACGCTCAGGCACCAGACCAGGATGCCGATGGGGATCAGAAAGTGCAGGCCGGCGCGCACGGTGGGCCACGGCTCGGGGCGCACCGGGTGGGTGATGTCGATCTCGGTGGGCAGGTCCGGGTGGCGGGCGGCGATGCGCAGCAGCCACACGTACAGCGCGGCCAGCATCGCGACCAAGATCCAGATGGCGGCAGCCCCGGCCACGGCCTGCACGCCGGTGCCGATCCAGTAGACCACCCCCATGGCCAGCAGCGTGCCACTGATGCCCATGCCCCAGCCGGCAATCTTCTGCAGCGGGGTGCGCGGTGCGCCGGCGCCCATCATGGGCTGGATGCCCAGCTTGAGCGCCTCCAGGTGCACGATGTAGAACAGCGCCACGTACGAGATGCTGGCCGGCAGGATGGCGTGGCGGATGATGTCGGTGTAGGGGATGCCCACGTACTCGATCATCAGGAAGGCGGCCGCGCCCATGACCGGGGGCATGATCTGGCCGTTGACCGAGGAGGCCGTCTCGATGGCGCCGGCGCGGATGCCGCCGTAGCCGGCCTTGTTCATCAGCGGGATGGTGAAGATCCCGCCGGTGACCACGTTGGCCACCGACGAGGCCGAGACCAGGCCGTTGACCGCCGAGGACACCACCGCGACCTTGGCTGGGCCGCCGCGCAGGTGCCCGAGCAGCGCAAAGGAGACCTGCATCATGTAGTTGCCCGCGCCGCATTTATCCAAGAGCGAGCCCAGCAGCACGAAGATGAAGATGTAGGACACCGACACCCCGAGCGCCACGCCGTAGACGCCCTCGGTGGTCAGCCACATGTGCGAGACCAGGCGCTCGAGCGAGGCGCCGCGGTGCGCCAGCGCATCGGGCAGCCATGGCCCGGCAAAGATGTAGAGCACGAAGACGGCAGCCAGCACCGTCATGGGCAGGCCCAGCGCCCGGCGCGTGACCTCTAGCAGCAGCACCAGGCCGACGGCGGCCACGGCCACGTCCGCGACGATGGGCTGGCCCGGACGCGCGGCCAGCTCGTTGTAGAACAGGTACAGGTAGGCGCCGCAAAAGCCGGCGATGATCGCCAGCGCCCAGTCCAGGGCCGGCACGCGCTCGCGCGCCGAGCGCTTGGAGGCCGGATAGGCCAGGTAGCCCAGGAACATGGCGATGCCCAGGTGCAGGGCACGCGCCTCGGTGTCGTTGAAGATGCCAAAGCCCAGCGAGAACGGCAGCGGCGAGGCGTACCACAGCTGGAAGGCCGACCACAGCAGGGCGCCGGCGGCCAGCACGGCCCCGGCCAGCCCGCGGGCGTTGCGTCCGCCCCGGTCGACGTCGGCCACCAGTTGTTCGAGTTCGGCCGTCTGCGGCGGTGTGGTGTGGGTCATGATCGTCAAGAGCGTTGCGTGGGGCGCGCCAGGCGCGCCAGACAGCCACGCGCGCCGGCGGCCACAAAAGGGCCGCTAGGCGCGGGGGGCCACAGAGTGAGTGCCGCCGGCGCGCGCACGGCGCGCCCGGCTGGCGGCAGGACGATGGTCCGGCGCCCGGTACGTGCGTGCCTCGGCGGCCGGACCGGCTGCTTCCCCTCTTAGAGCAGCCCCTTCTCCTTGAAGTACTTCTCGGCGCCCGGATGCAGCGGCGCGGACAGGCCGTTCTTGACCATGTCCTCGGCCTTGAGGTTGGCAAAGGCCGGGTGCAGGCGCTTGAAGTCCTCGAAGTTGTCAAACACCGCCTTGACCACGGTGTAGACCGCTTCCTCGGGCACGTCGGCCGAGGTCACGAAGGTGGCGGTCACGCCATAGGTCTGGACGTCCTGGCCGTTGTTCGGGTACAGCCCGCCGGGGATGACCGCCTTGGCGTAGTACGGGTACTTGGCCACCAGCGCGTCGACGGCCTTGCCCGTGAGCGGCACCAGCTGCGCGGCGCAGGTCGTGGCCGGGTCCTGGATGTTGGCCGAGGGGTGGCCCACGCCGTAGAAGAACCCGTCGATCTTGCCGTCGCACAGCGCCTGGCCGTGCTCATCCGGGCGCAGCTCCGAGGCCAGCGAAAAGTCCTTCAGCGTCCAGCCCATGGCCGAAAGCAGCTCCTCCATCGAAGCGCGCGTGCCCGATCCGGGGTTGCCCACGTTAAAGCGCTTGCCCTTGAAGTCCTCGAAGGTCTTGATGTTGGCTTCCTTGCGCGCCATCACCGTGAACGGCTCCGGGTGCAGCGAGAACACCGAGCGCAGCTTCTCGAACTTGCCCGCGTCCTTGAACTGGCCCACGCCCTGGTAGGCGTTGTAGCCGACGTCGGACTGCACCACGCCCAGGTCCAGCTCGCCGGCGCGGATGGTGTTGACGTTGAACACCGAGCCGCCGGTCGACTCTACCGAGCAGCGCAGCCCGTGTTGGGCGCGGTCCTTGTTGACCAGGCGGCAGATCGCCCCGCCCGCGGCGTAGTACACCCCGGTCACTCCGCCCGTGCCGATGCTGACGAACTTCTGCTGCGCCGCCGCCGGCTGCGGCGCGCCAAGCGTCGCAACCAGCGCCGCGGCCGCGGCGCCCAGGGCCAGCTTGGTACGGCCCTTATTCATTGCAAATTGCTTTGCCATGGATGCTCCTTCTGGGGGCGTTCCCCGTTGTTGTCGGCCGGATCCCGGCCGGTTGGTCGTAGCGCGCCCGCCGGACGGGCCTGCGGGCGCACGGGATCGGTCAAGCCTGTGCCACGGCGGCGTCGATGGCGCCGGCCAGGCGTTCGACGAGCTGATCGAGCTCATCGTCGCTGATGATGAAAGGCGGGGCAAGCAGCACGTGATCCCCGTGGCGGCCGTCTATGGTGCCGCCCATCGGATAGCACATCAAGCCCCGGGCCATGGCCTCGCGCTTGACGCGGGCATGGATCGTCTTTTCGGGATCGAACGTTTTCTTTGTTTCACGATCTGCCACCAGCTCCACGCCCATGAACAGCCCGCGGCCGCGGATGTCGCCGACATGGGGGTGTTCACCGAGCGCATCCTGTAAACGCTGGCGCAGCCCTTCGCCCTGCTTGCGCACCCGTTCGAGCAACCCATCGCGGCGGATGACTTCCTGCACCGCCAGCGCCGCGGCGCAAGCCGTGGCGTGGCCCAGATAGGTATGCCCGTGCTGGAAGAAGCCCGATCCGCGGCTCATCGCCTCGACCACGTGGCCCTGGGCCATGACCGCGCCGATGGGCTGGTAGCCGCCGCCCAGCCCCTTGGCGATGGTGATCAGGTCCGGGACGATGCCTTCTTGTTCGACGGCGTAGAGCGTGCCGGTGCGGCCCATGCCGCACATGACTTCGTCGGCGATCAGCAAAATGCCGTGACGGTTGCAGATCTCGCGCACGCGCCGGAAGTAATCCGCCACGGCCGGCACGGCGCCCAGCGTGGCGCCGACCACGGGCTCGGCCACGAAGGCGATGACGTTTTCGCCGCCCAGTTCGTCGATCGCGGCTTCGAGCTCGTCGCCCAGGCGGGCCGCATAGTGTTCGTCCGTTTCGCCCGGCTGGCGGTCGCGGTAGGCGTAGCAGGGCGAGACGTGCTTGACGTCGATGAGCAGCGGCGCGAATTGCGCGCGGCGCCATGCGTTGCCTCCGACGGCCAGCGCGCCCAGCGTGTTGCCGTGGTAGCTCTGGCGCCGCGCGATGATGTGGCGGCGCTGCGGTTGGCCGATCTCGACGAAATACTGGCGCGCCATCTTCAGCGCCGCTTCGACGGCCTCCGAGCCGCCGGACACGAAATAGGCGTGCGTGGTGCCGGCAGGGGCGTCTTCGACCAGGCGCTCGGCCAGGCGCTCGGCGACTTCGGTCGTGAAAAAGCTCGTGTGGGCATAGGCGAGCCGGTCGATCTGGGCGTGCATCGCCGCCAGCACGTCGGGATGGCCGTGGCCCAGGCAGGACACGGCCGCGCCGCCCGAGCCGTCGAGGTAAGCCTTGCCGTCGCTGTCGTACAGCCAGGCGCCCTTGCCGGAAACGGCCGGCGCTGGCGTATGCCGCAGCGAGCGATGCAGCACGCGGGTTTGGTTCATGGTGAGATCCGTCTTAAGTCAGGGTAGGGGCAGCAGGGGAGGAAGGGGCTGCGCGGTGCGCCGCCCCTGGCGCGGCCGCGGCCCAATAGGCGTGTTCATCGTGCAGGCGGGCCTCGACTTCGGCCAGCCGCGTCAAGATCGCGTCGCCGCCGCGTGCGGCCAGCCGGGCGAGCAGGTGCTCGGCCAGCGCCAGCAGTCCCGTGGTCGTGTGAAAGAACGATGCCGGCCCCTGCAAGGGCCCGGGCGGTGTAAAGAGCAGGATATGGGCCGCGTGCTCGGCCACGGGCGAGCGCGCCGAATCCGTCAGCGCGACCACTGCGACGCCGCGCTGCGCGCAACGCCGGGCAGTGTGCGCCGTCAGCATCGTGTAGGGAGCCTGCGAGATCGCCACCAAGGCATCGCCGGCCTGCAGGGCATCGGCCTGCTCGGCCGGGGCCCCGCCCACGCAATCGAGCAGCAGGCCGTTGCCGCGCAGCAGCTGGTAGCCGTAATGCATTTGCGAAGCGATGCCAAAGCTGGAGCGGGTGCCGAGAAACCCGACCAGCCGCGCGCGTAGCAGCGCGTCTGCGGCCGCATCCATGGCCGGGGCGGGAGTGGCCTGGCGCACCGATTGCACGGCCTGCGTCTGCTGGGCGGTCAGCGCATCCAGCATGGGCGCCTCGGATTGCGCGGCCTGTAGGCGCGCGGCCTTGCGGCGCAGCCCGCCGGTGGCCGCCTGCTGGCAGGCGGCGCGAAACGCCTGGTAGCTGTCATAGCCACCCGCGCGCGCCAGGCGCAGCATGGTCGCGGGCGCGACGCCGACCTCCTGGGCCTGGCGGCGCATCGACCACAGGGCCGCCTGCGGCATGTTGGCCGCGACCCAGCCGGCGGCCCGGCGCAGTTCCGGCGGAAGTTGCGCGTACACGGCCTGCAGCCTTTCGCGAGGGTCGTCGGAATCGAAATGGGCCATGGGAGAGATGTAAAAAACATATGCTACATCTTTCCCGCGGTGAAAAAACAATTGTTTTTATAGGGGGTTTCCCGAATTTAGTCGCGAATTCGGGGGCGATTACAGGAAATAGCCGCAATGCTTGTTTGACAAGGATAGGTACCAGCCATATTATTTGAGTAGAAATTAATCTTATTGAACTGGTTTGATCATGAATAATCCAGCCGCAGGCTCTCAACAGTACGACTTGCGCATCCTGCGCGCGCTGCGCCGCATTACGCGGTCGATCGCGCTGCATTCGCGCCAGCTGGCCGCCTGCAGCCAGATCACCGCGCCGCAGCTGATCTGCCTGCGTGCGGTCATTGCCAATGGTCCGATGACGGCCACCGCGATCAGCCGTGAAATCCATGTCAGTCCCAGTACGGTCGTCGGCATACTCGACCGCCTGGAAGACAAGGGCTTGATCCGGCGCGAACGCGGTCGGGAGGACCGTCGCATCGTTTTTGTCTCGGCCACCGAGGCCGGGCGCGCGTTGGCGGCGGCTGCGCCGTCGCCGCTGCAGAAAAAGCTGGCCGATGCGCTCAACGCGCTACCCGAGCTCGAGCAGGCCACGATTACTCTGTCGCTCGAGCGCATCGTGGATCTCATGGAAGCGGGCGGCCCGCCGGCCGAGCCCGAACCCCAGGATGCGGCATCGCCCATCCTGGAAGTGCCCACCGGCGGTGCGCCCCCCGAGTCGGGGCTGGTGGTATGAGGCTGGGCGCGCAGCCACACCATGCAGCGGCAACGACCGCCGCGCGACCCGGGGCCCGGGCGCAGACCGGACCGACGCATATCCTGCGCAGGCCGCGCCACGCCGACGGCGCGGCCATCCACCACCTCGTGACGCAGTGCCCACCGCTGGACTGCAATTCCGTCTACGCCTATCTGCTCCTGTGCGAGCACTTTTCCGAGACCTGCGTCGTCGCTGAACGCGACGGCGACATCGAAGGCTTCGTTTCCGCCTACGTTCCGCCCGGCAGGGCCGATGTGTTGTTCGTATGGCAGGTGGCCGTGCACGAAAACGCGCGCGGCTGCGGCCTGGGGCGCGCCATGCTCCAGGAAATCCTGGGTCGTCCCGTGCTCGATGGGGTGGCCTATCTCGAAACCACCGTGGGACCCGGCAATGCGGCATCGCGCCGCATGTTCGCCGGCCTGGCCAGGCAGTACGGCGCCGGCTGTGACGAATCACCGCTGTTCGACCGCCGCCTGTTCGGTGCTTCGTCGCACGACGAAGAAATGCTCCTGCGGATAGGGCCGTTGGGCGAACGCGCCTGACGCGCCGGGGCACGCCTGCCCCACGACTCGCGGTGTCGTCGCATTGTGCGGCCGCGCCCCGGCCAGGTCTTTTCGGACCGCCGCAACTACACCTCTGACAAGGGAGAAAGCAATGGATCTAAAAATCTTCGACAGAATGGAGTCCGAAGTCCGAGGCTACATCCGGTCCTTTCCCGTCGTTTTCAGCCATGCCCGCGGATCGCTGATGGTGGCCGAAAACGGCATGGAATACATCGACTTCTTCAGCGGCGCGGGCACGCTGAACTACGGCCACAACAATCCCGTTTTCAAGGAAAAGCTGCTTGAGTACCTGGCCGGCGACGGCGTGGTGCACGGCCTGGACATGGCGACCAGCGCAAAGAAGGGTTTCCTTGAAACCGTGGACCGGGTGCTGCTCAAGCCGCGCAACTGGAAGTACACCCTGCAGTTCACCGGGCCGACCGGTACCAATGCCGTGGAGGCCGCGCTCAAGATCGCCCGCCAGGTCAAGGGCCGCCCCAACGTCATCTCGTTCACGCACGGCTTTCACGGTGTGACTGGCGGGTCGCTGTCGGCCACGGGCAATGCCAAGTTCCGTGAGGCCGCGGGCGTGGCGCTGGGCAATACGACCTTCATGCCGTACGACGGCTACTTCGGCCCAGATGTCGACACCATCGCCTACATCGAGCGCATGCTGGAGGACCGCAGCAGCGGGGTGGACCGCCCGGCCGCCGCGATCGTCGAAACGGTCCAGGGCGAGGGCGGCGTCAACGTCGCAACGCTGCGCTGGCTCAAGGAACTCGAACGGTTGTGCCGCGAGCACGACATGCTGCTCATCGTCGATGACATCCAGGTCGGCTGCGGACGTACCGGCAGCTTCTTCAGCTTCGAGTCCGCCGGCATCCGGCCCGACATCATCACGCTGTCGAAATCGCTGTCCGGCTTCGGCCTGCCCATGTCGCTGGTGCTGATGAAGCCCGAGCTCGATGTGTGGAAGCCCGGCGCGCACAGCGGCACCTTCCGGGGCAACAACCTGGCCTTCGTCACCGCCACCGCCGCACTGGAAACCTACTGGACCAGCGATGCCTTCGCCAACGAAATCCAGCGCAAGGAGCGCATCGTGCGTGACTGGCTGGAGAACCTGGTGCACAGCTACCCGCAGGCGGGCTTGAGCGCGCGCGGGCGCGGGCTCATCCAGGGCCTGGTCACCGCCGGCGACCCGGAGCTTGCCGGCATCGTGGCGCGCAAGGCTTTCGAGGGCGGGGTGGTGATAGAGACCGCCGGGGCGCAGGACGAAGTGCTCAAGGTCCTGCCGGCGCTGACCATCGAGGACGAGCATTTGAAACGCGGCCTGGAAGTGATCGAAGGCGCCCTGGCCGAAGCCTTGGCCGAGCGCGGCGAAGGCGCCCGTGTGTTGAAGTTTGGAGGAAACCGTCGATGATCGTACGCAATGTGAAGGACGTGATCGGGACCGATCTGGAAGTCAAGACCGAGAACTGGCTCAGCCGCCGGGTGCTGCTCAAGAAGGACGGCATGGGCTTTTCCTTCCACGAGACGGTGATCTTCCCGGGCACCGAAACGCATATCCACTACCAGAACCATCTCGAGGCGGTGTGGGTGGTCGAAGGCGACGGCGAAGTCGAAACCATCGCCGATGGCAAGAAGTACAAGCTCGAGCCGGGCGTGGTCTACGCCCTGGACAAGCACGACGAGCATTGGCTGCGCGGCGGCAAGCAGCCGCTGCGCGTGATCTGCGTATTCAACCCGCCGCTGACCGGTCAGGAAGTGCACGACGCCGACGGCGTCTATCCCCTGGTCACCGACCAGCCGGCAGCGGCTTGACCACGAACAAGGAGACGGCATGATTACGCCCGCGAAGGACATCTACGCCTCACGCACCGACCGGGGGTCTGCCATCATCGCCCGGCAGGACCCTGTCATTTACGGCGACGGCCGATACGCCAGCGCGCTCGACGAGGAACAGCTGGCCGGCTACGAGCGCGACGGCTTCCTGCTATTGCCGCAGCTGTTCTCTGCCGAGGAGGTTGAGACCATGCTCGCGGAAATCCGCCGCATGGCCGCTGATCCGGCCATCGTGCGGCGCGAGGAAGCCATCACCGAGCCAGGCAGCGACGCCGTGCGGTCCATTTTCATGGTGCACGTGCTCAGCCCCTTGATGTCGCGCCTGGCGCGCGACCCGCGCCTCATCCACGTGGCCCGGCAGATCCTGGGCTCGGAGGTCTACATCCATCAGTCGCGCGCCAACATGAAGCCCGGCTTCAAGGGCAAGGAGTTCTACTGGCACTCCGATTTCGAGACTTGGCACGTCGAGGATGGCATGCCGGCGATGCGGGCGCTGAGCTGCTCGGTGCTGCTGACCGACAACAACGAGTGCAATGGCCCGCTGATGCTGGTGCCGGGCTCGCATCACCAGTTCATTTCGTGCCAGGGCCAGACGCCGGAGAACCACTACAAGCAGTCGCTGAAGAAGCAGGAATACGGCGTGCCCGATCCGGTCAGCCTGCAGCTGCTGGTCGAGCAAGGCGGTATCCGCGCCATGACTGCGCCAGCCGGGTCGGTGGTGTTTTTCGACTGCAATACCATGCACGGGTCGAACAGCAACATTTCGCCCTGGCCGCGCGCCAACGTGTTCATGGTCTACAACAGCGTCGAAAACGCGCTGGGCGCGCCCAAGTACGGGTTGGCGCCGCGGCCGGAGTACATTGCCACGCGCTCGAACTTCTCGGCGCTGACGCCGCTGGATGCGCTCAAGGCCGTCGGCTGACGGCCAACGCGGGGCGGCCGGCGCGGGCTGTGGCGCCTTTGCTATGCTGGCGCACTTCGCGGTTTCCGGAGTTCGCCCATGGGCGCCGTCATTCGCAGCCTGCACATCTATCCGGTCAAATCCTGCGCCGGGATCGACCTGGCGCAAAGCGCCCTCGATGAAAGGGGCTTGGCCGGCGACCGGCGCTGGATGGTGGTCGATGCGAGCGGCACCTTCCTGACCCAGCGGGCGCTTGCCGCGATGGCACTGATTCGTCCCGCGCTGTCGGACGATGGGCTGCGCCTGAGCGCGCCCGGCATGCCGGTGCTATGCGTGCCGGCAGGGCCCGCGCCAGGCCCGCGGCGCCGGGTCACGGTCTGGCGTGATGAGGTCGATGCCGAGGACGAGGGCGACGATGCCGCAACCTGGCTGTCGGATTTCCTGCGCCGGCCGTGCCGGCTGGTGCGTATCGCCGACGATGCGCGCCGGCTGGCCAGACCCGGCCGGGTGGCGGCCTGGAAGGATCGCCACGGCAGCATGGCCCCCGCCTTGCCCGGCGAGCACGCGTTCGGCTTTGCCGACGGCTATCCCTTCCTGATCGCGGTGCAGGCTTCCTTGGATGACCTGAACGCCCGGCTGGCGGCGGCCGGTGCCGAGCCTGTGCCGATGAACCGTTTTCGGCCCAACATCGTGTTGGACGGGTTGCAGGCCTATGACGAAGATCACCTGGCCATGGTCGCCTGTGGCGAGGTGCGCTTCGCGTTGGTCAAGCCTTGCACTCGTTGCGCGATCCCCGACATCGACCAGGCGACCGCCCGGCAGGGTGGCGCGGTCGGCAAGGTGCTTGCGGCCTATCGCGCCCAGCAGGAGGGCGTGGTGTTCGGCCAGAACGCCGTGGTCCAAGCGCCCGCTGGCGCGATGCTGCGCGCGGGCGATCCCGTGGACGTCGAATGGGCGTTCTAGGCGGCCGGCACTGCCGGCGGCCGCGCAATATAAAATCGCCCGTTTAGCCAATCCCAGCCGGCGCGCCTTCGGGCGCGCACAGTCAGCCGATACGCCATGAGCTTTCAGGTCACCGTCCTTCCCAGCAATCACCGCTTTTCCGTCGAGCCGGGCCAGACCGTGCTGGACGCCGCCCTGGCCGCAGGCATCGTGTTGCCGTACAGCTGCCGCAACGGGGCGTGCTCGACCTGCAAGGGCAAGGTCGTGTCGGGCAGCTTCGAGGCTGGTCCTGCGCCCGGGCAGCTGCTCACTGCCGAGGAGTTGGCCGACGGCTATACGCTAATGTGCCAGGTGCGGCCGGATTCGGACCTGGTCATCGAATCGACCGAGGTCCGTCTGGCTAGCGACATCGAGATCCGCAAGCTGCCGTCGCGCGTCATCGCGATGACGCGCGCGGCACCCGACGTCATGGTGCTGTCGCTGCAGCTGCCGGCCACCGAAACGTTCCGGTATTACGCCGGCCAATACGTCGAAGTCATCCTCAAGGACGGCAGGCGGCGCAGCTACTCCATGGCCGGCGCCCCGCACAAGGGCGGCCCGCTGGAGCTGCATATCCGCCACATGCCCGGCGGCGTGTTCACCGACCACGTGTTCGGCGCGGGTGCCACCCAAATGAAGGAGCGCGAAATCCTGCGCCTGGAAGGGCCGTTCGGCTCGTTCTTCTTGCGCGAGGACAGCGACAAGCCCGTGGTGCTGCTGGCCAGCGGCACGGGCTTTGCCCCGGTCAAGGCCATCGTCGAGCACATGATCCACAAGGCGATTCGCCGTCCGGTGCGGCTGTACTGGGGTGGACGCCGCCCGCACGACTTGTACATGGACGAGCTGGCGCGCAGCTGGGAAGGACAGCTGGCCGACTTCCGCTACACCCCCGTGGTGTCCGACGCGCTGCCGGAGGATGGCTGGACGGGACGCACCGGCTTCGTGCACGAGGCGGTCATGCAGGACATCCCCGACCTGTCGGGCTGGCAGGTGTATGCTTGCGGCGCGCCGGTAATGGTAGAGGCGGCGCGGCGCGATTTCTCCGCCCGGTGTGGCCTGCCCGGTGACGAGTTTTACGCTGACGCCTTCACGTCCGAAGCCGACGTGGCGGCGGTCAAGGACTGACCCGCGCGCGGCGGCCGGCAGACGTCATGCGTAAGACCGGCGAGGCGGGCGCGCTGCAGGCGGTTGCCGCCTGCGCGATGCGCGGCCGCGCTCAGGGTAAACTGGCGCAGCAGCCGTTGCCGCGCCTTGCGGGCGTGCCGGCATGCCGCCTGCGCAAGCGGCGCGACGCACATGTGCCAGGAGTCACACAGGCATGAAAGTAGTGGTTTTGGGCAGCGGCATCATTGGCACGTCCACGGCATGGTGGCTGAGGCAGGCCGGCCATGACGTCGTCGTCGTCGATCGTGCCGGCGGCCCGGCACAAGAGACGAGCTTCGCCAATGGCGGGCAGATCTCCGTGTCGTATGCCGAACCTTGGGCCAACCCCCAGGCGCCGTTCAAGCTCCTGAAGTGGATGCTGCGCGACGACGCCCCGCTATTGTTCCGCCCGCAGCTCGACTGGCGGCAATGGGTTTGGGGGCTGGCGTTCCTGCGCGAGTGCCTGCCGGGGCGCTTGGCGGGCAATGTCAAGGCCATGGTGCGGCTGGCCGAATACAGCCGCGACACGCTGCGCGCGATGCGCGCCGAACTCGGCATCGAATACGATCAGCTGCAGCGCGGCATCCTCAACTTCTACCGCGATCCGGAAGAGTTCGACGTGTCGCAGAAGGCCGCCGACCTGATGCGCGACTTTGGGGTGGACCGCCGCATTGTCTCGGCAGACGAGGTCGTGGCCATCGAGCCGGCGCTGGCGCCGCACCGCGAAAGCATCGTTGGCGGCGACTACACGCCGGACGACGAAAGCGGCGATGTTTACCTGTTCACCCGCGCGCTGGCTGCGCGCGCCGAGGCCGCTGGCGTGGAGTTTCGCTTCAACACCCGCGTCACGCGCCTGATCGCCGCGGGTGGCCGCGTCAATGGCGTCGAAGTCATCGAGCCGGATGGCCGGTACGGGGTCATCGCCGGCGACGCCTACGTCGCCGCCCTGGGCAGCCATACCCCGCAGTTGGTGCGCCCGCTGGGCGTGCCGTGCCTGGTCTATCCCGCCAAGGGATATTCCGCCACCTTCCCGATCGTGGACGCGCAGGCCGCGCCCACCGTCAGCCTGACCGATAGCAGCCACAAGGTGGTTTTCAGCAGGCTGGGCGACCGGCTGCGCATGGCGGGCACCGCAGAGCTGTCGGGCTATTCGCGCGCCTTGAACACCACGCGCTGCGAGGCGCTGACTGCGCTTGCGCGCGAGCTTTTTCCCGGCGCGCTCGATTTCGAGCGCGTCAATTATTGGTCGGGCCTGAGGCCGTCGACCCCGTCCAACGTTCCGCTCATCGGCCGGACCTGCGTTGCCAACCTGTACCTCAATACGGGTCACGGCACACTGGGATGGACGATGGGCGCAGGCTCGGGCCGCGCGCTTGCCGACATCATCAGTGGCCGCCGGCCCGAGCCTGAGTTTCCCTTTCTCGCTTAGCAGGTCTGCATGAATCATCCGACTTTCGCGGGCAAGGCCCGTACGCTGCGAGCCAGCCGGCGCGTGGCACTGGCTGCCGCGCTGGCAGCTGCCCCGGCGGCGCATGCCGCCACCGACGTCGTCGTCTGGCATACGCTGGCAGGCGCGCACCGGCAGGAGTTCGAAGCGCTTGCCAAGGACTTCAACAAGGAACAGAAGGACGTCCGCGTGGTCCTCAAGGCATTTGCCGACCAGGACGCGCTGCGCGCCGAAGCGGCCAAGGCAGGCAAGTCGCAGCGGCCGCACCTGGTACAGCTCAGCGACAACCACTCGCCCGAGGTAATCGCCGAGCACGATGCCATCCTGCCCATGCATCGCCTGCTGGCCGCCCATCCCATCAAGGACCTGGCATGGTTCCTGCCACAGACGACGAGCTTCGTGCGCGACGCCAAAGGGCAGCTGCTGGCCTTCCCTTTCATGGCCGAAGTGCCGGTCATGTTCTACAACCTTGACGCCTTCAAGAAGGCCGGGCTGGACCCGAAACGGCCGGCGCGCACTTGGGTGGCGCTGCAGACCGACCTGATCCAGCTGCGCGCGGCCGGCTACGCCTGCCCCTACGCGACCAGCCAGGAAGTGGCGGTGCACTTCGAGAACCTGGCCGCGGTCAACAAGAAGCCCTATTCGACCAACGACAACGGTTTTGGCAAGGGGGCGCCCGCGCTGCGTTTCGATTCGCTGTACATGCGCCACCTGTCGATGATGGTCACGTGGAAGCGTTCGCTGCTGCTGGCAGCACACACGCCGGACAACGGCGCGGACGCCCGGTTCGCCAAGGGTGAATGCGCCGTGCTGACGTCCGGGACGGGCGCGCTCGGCACCTTCCTGCAAGCCAAGGGGCTGTCGTTCGGCGTGGCGCCGCTGCCTTATTACGAGCAGGTTTCGCGCGAGGCTGGCCAGCCTTTCGTCAGCGGCTCGGCACTGTGGGCGCTGGCTGGCCATGGCAAGGACGAGGACAAGGCTACGGCGGCATTCCTGGCTTTCCTGGCCAAGCCCGTGGTCGCCGCCCGCTGGCACCAGCGCACCGGATTCTTGCCGTTGACCCAGGCGGCCTTTGCGGCTTCGGACGTGTCGTTCTACCAGCGCATTCCCGGCGCGCATAGTGTGATCGCCGCCATGCGCACGAGCCCCGGCGAAACCAGCCGCGGGTTCCGGCTGCCCAACTATCCGCGCGTGGCGTCGTTGCTGGCCACGGGCTTCGATGCAGCGCTCGAGGGCAGTGCGCCACCCATGCAGGTGCTCAACCAAATTTCGGACCAAAGCAAGGCCATCATGCAGCAGCGCCGCTGATCGCGCACACTGATGGGCGAGGGGCCGGCGCGCATCGCGCGCCGGCTTTTTTTGTCGCCGCGCGATTCGGCACCGCCTGCGCTGCGTCCGGCGCCGGTCTTGCAGGCATCGGCCAAGCTTGGCTGCGGACCGATTGCTCCATGCGTACTAGTCACGCTTGTTGGCGCGGCGGCCGCGGGCCACCATGCAGGCCATCCAAAGCCTGGGTGCTTGTCTGTCTGCAAGGTGGTCCATGCGAGGGTTGCTCATCCTGTTGATCTGCGTGGCAGCCGCAACCGGCTGCGCCGGCCCGCGCGAAGAAGACGGCTGGCCTGTGCCCGCGCCTGGCCGCTATCGCTTCGACTGGCGGTTATCCGGGCATCGCGCCGTGGCGCCACTACAGGTATTCGATGATGGCCGCGATACCTGGCTGCAGTTCACGCCCGGCCAAGCCCTGCCGGCCATCTTTGCCGTGCGCGACGGCGGTGAAATTCTCCTGCCGTACGACAGGCGCGACCCTTACGTGCGCATCGCCGGCGTCTGGCCGCACCTGCTCTTGCGCGGAGGTGGCCTGCAGGCGCATGCCCGCTCGTTGGCTGCTTCGGGCGACGCGGCCCATGCTGGATCGGCTGAGGGACCTGCGCCGGTGGCCGGGCATGTGCAAGGCGGCGCACCGGGTCCGACGCCGCAAGCGCAGGCCCTGCCCGTGCGTGTGCCGGCGGCCCAGGACGGGGTCGCGGCGGGCCAGGCACCAGCCGCGCGCGAAGCGGCTGATGCACCGGCGCCGGCCGCAGCCGCTGCGTCGCCTGCAAGGGCCGCCCAAGGCTTCGACGCCGGGCCGTCCGACGGCAACATGCGGCGCACGCTCGCGCGCTGGGCGAAGTCGGCCGGCTGGACGTTCGCACCGGAACACTGGGCGGTCGACGTCGATATCCCCCTGACGGCAACTGCGCGCTTTCCCGCCGACTTCAAGCAGGCCGTGCGCGAGCTGCTGGCAGCCACCGAACTGTCGGACCGTCCGCTGCAGCCTTGCTTTTATGCCAACCAGGTCTTGCGCGTGGTGCCCTGGTCCCAGCCGTGCGACCGCAGCGCGGCCGTTGGAGACGGCGCATGAGCGCGGCTCGCATCCTGGCGATGCTGGCCCTGGCGGCGCTGCCGGGCTGCGGCGTCATCGACCAGCGCGACGAGATCGCCCGGCACGAGGCGGCGGTGCGCCAGGACCTGGACGCGCGGCGCGCCGCCTTCGATCGCGGCATACGCGGGCAGGCGGATCGCCGCTCGGCGCAAGAGGTCGACCGGCCGTGGCTGGCCGGCCCGGCCCAGCCGCTTGCTCGCGAAGTGACGCTGCCTGCCGCGCTGCGCGCCGACGTCGATACCACGCTCATGTTCGCAGACGGTCCGGCCGGGTTGCCCGTCCTGGCGCAGCGGCTGATGCGGGCGACGGGCATCCCGGTGCGGGTCAGGCCGGAATGCCTGCTTCCGGCAGAAGCGTTCCTGTCGCGCTTGTCGACCGAGACCGAACCCGTCGTGGCCATGTCGACGGCGGCCGATTTCGACGGCGGGACGCGGCCGCTGCCGCAGGCACTGGATGCGCTGGCAGCCCGGTTGGACGTGCATTGGCGCTATCGCGACGGCGCGATCGAGTTCTACCGGACCGAGACGCGGGTGTTCGACGTGCGCAGCCTGACCCAATCCGCCCGCGCCGATGCCCGGCTGGGGCGCACGGCCCACGCGGCCGAGGGCGGCTTCGAGAATGCATCCAATACCACGCTGACCGTGGGCGACCATGACACGCTGGGGGCCGTCAGGGCCCGCATCGAGCCGTTCTTGACGCGGGCAGGCGTCATCGCTGCGCAGCCCGGCGCCGATACGTCGATCGTCATCACCGATACCCCGCGCGCGCTTTCCGAGGTCGCACGCTTCCTGGAGCGGGAGAACCGCGCCCTGACGCGGCGGGTTCGCCTGGTGTTCGAGGAAATCACGCTGGCACGCCATGACCGCGGGGCGATGGCGATCGACTGGGGCGCCATCTACGCAGCCGGCAAGGCTGTGCTGGCTGGCGCCATGCCCGGCGCGCCCACGCCGGCCGGTGCGGCCGCGCTGTCGGCCGGCATCGACGACGGACCCTTTGCCGATTCGCGGGCGCTGGTGGCGGCGCTGAGCGAAATCGGCACGGTCGTCAGGCATACCAGCGTGCCCGTGCTGACCCTGAACAGACGCCCGGTCACCCATGCGGTGCGCACGACCTTCTCCTACATCGACCAAGTGCAGACGACGTCGATCGGCACGGTGGGGGCCGACGGCGTGCAGGGCGCGCTGCCGTCGGTATCGATCAGCCAGAAAGAAGAGACCGTGGGCACGTTGCTGACGCTGGTGCCGGACGTACAGGAAAACGGCCAGATCCTGCTGTCGGTCTCCTACGACAACACCGTCGCCGAGCCGCTGCGTACGGTCACTTTCGGCAGCCAGGACAACCAGGTGCAGATCCAGCAGATCACCATTGACGGCAACGGGACGGTGCAGCAGGTCGAACTGCGGCCCGGCCAGCCCGTGGTCATATCGGGCTTTGACCGCAGCTTGCAGGAATACGACCGCAGGCGGCTGGACCGTTCCGCGCCCTTGGCCGTGGGCGGCGGTGACAGTGCCAACGAAGAGCGCCGCACGACCTTGCTGGTGTTGACTGCGCGGGCCGAGGAGGGCAACTGATGCGGGGGATGCTGGCGAGGATGCGCCGCCGCGTGCCGGTCGAGCGTGCTGGCGCGGCGTGCGCGCAAACGGAACCGGCCTGGGTTTCGGTGCCGGGCGCGGACGCACCGGTGCTGGTCCTGGGCATGCACTGGGCGCCGTTGATGGGCGCCGATTCCCATGCGCAGGCGCGGCGTCGCGCCCGCAAGGCGCGTGCGACGCACTACGTGGTCTCCGATGCGCAGGTTGCCACCATGGGATGCGTGCGGCTACCGAAGGCGCTTCGCGGACGCAACCTGCATGCGGCGGCCTTGGTATTTGCCCGGCTGCACCCGCACGGCGTGGCCGTCGGGGTGTTCGACCTGCCCGACGGGCGGGCATGGGTGGTCGCCGTGCAGGCCGGTGCCGTATTGCCCGAGGGCGATTGCGTCTGCGCCGACGTCGAACGGGCCCGCAGCCATGGTCAGTCCCTGGTCGCCCGCCATCGCGGCCCGTCGGTGCAGGCGATGGGGCTGGCCGAACTGGCCGCCGCGCGCGCGCCGGCCACGCAATTGTCCGAGCCCGCGTCGCGCTGGCGCAGCCTGCCGTTGCCCATGCGCGTGCTGCCGCTGCTGCTTTGCGCGGCCTATGCGGCGCAAAGCGGACCCCGCGCGGTGATGGAGTTGGTCCGCGCCGATACAGCCGCGCCCGCGGTCGACGCAGGCTTGGCATGGCGCCAAGCGTTGCTTGGAGCCGTGGCGGGCCTGCCCCTGCATACCGCACAGGATAGGGCCGCACTGCTGTACGGCTTGCGCCGCTTGCCGGCGTCCATCGGCGGCTGGGCCTTGCGCCGCGCGGCGTGTGACGCCGGCCCCGGCGGTTGGCAATGCGCGGCGGTCTACCTGCGCAACGCGCGCGGCGCGAGCAACGCCGGCCTGGCGGCGTTACTGGCGCCAGGGTTCCGGGCCGAGTTCAAGACCTTGGACGAGGCCGCGCTGTCCTGGCGCGTGCCGGCCGTCGGCGCGCCGGTCGATCCCCATGCCTGGCCGGCGTCGCCGATCATCGAAACCGAATACGCCACCCGGCTGCAGGCCGCGCGCGCTGCCTTCCTGCGCATCGATCTGGGCGCGCCCGTGCCCGTACCGGTGGCAGCACCCCACGACGAGCGCGGGGTGCCGTTGGTCCGGCCGCCAGGGATGATCGAGCCGCGCAGCCGCCCCTTGAGCGCGCAGGGGCCATTGCGCTCGCTTGCCTTGCTGGCACACCGGCCGCCGCCCGGCGCCTGGCGCCGGCTGACGTTGGAGGTCGCCCCGGATCGGCGTCCGGGGCTGGAAGGCAGCCAGCTGATGGCTCGCTTGGAAGGAGTCGTCTATGAGAAACGTTGAGCCGGTTTGGTGGCGGCTGCTGCGCTTGGGAGGCCGGCGCCTGGCCGCCTGGCACGCCGCTGCGTGCTGGCTGGCGGCGCCAGCCGCTGCACAGCCGGACATGGCAGCCATGCAGGCGGTCGAGCGCGACGTGCGGCTGGTGCAAGACCTTCTGGAATTGGACGCCCAGGCCGCCTTGGCGGCCGAGCGCCGCCGCGCCGCACCGCCCGAAGGTCCGGTGCCGGGATACGCCGGGTCCGGTGCCGCCCCGACGCCGGATGCGCCCGCGCGATCGCTGCGGCTGGCGGCGATCTACGGCGTATCCGGCCGACTGCACGCCGATGTGGTGATCGATGGTGCCCTGCACACTTACCGGGCGGGGCGGCCATTGCCGGTGGGGGTGCCACACGGGTTCGGCCTGCCCAGGATGACGCGCATTGCCGGCGCATGCGCGGAGTTCGACCGCGGCGATGGCCCGCAGCGGCTATGCCTGGCAAAAGGGGCAGGGGAGGCGCCATGATCCTGCCGTCGCTACGCTTATCGGGATGGTTCGGGCAAGGTGGCGCATCGGGCGTGCTGCGCGAGCCTGCCGGCATCGAGCCGGACGAGGCCTTCGATGCGCAACCAGTCCAACTGGCGCATCGCGATGACCTGGCGCGCATGTCGCCGGCCTTGGACCGTACGCTGGCGGCGGAGTTCGACCTGGCGGCGCTTGCCGGACGACTGTGCCCGGTCCTGCTCGAGGACGGTTCGGCAGCGGTGTTCATGCTGGCCGACTATGTCGGCAGCGCCGCCGCCGGCGAATTGACGCGCATGCTGGTACGACGCGGGTACAGGCTGGCCAGTAGCCCGGTGTGCGTGCTGCCGGCGCACCTGTTGCTGGCCGTCGCCCGCGGCCAGATCGACGGCGCCAGCCTGCGCAATCGCCGTGACGTCCTGGCCGACCCGGCACGCACCGCGTTGGCTGCCGCCTTCCATGACATGGTCGCTTGGGCGGCCCGCCACGACGCGAGCGACCTGCACCTGAACATACGGCTGGGCCGCTCCGAATCCGAGGTGCGCGCCACCGTGGGCGGACGCTACCTCACGCCCGAGCCCTATCGCAGCATTTCCACCGCCACGCTGATGGACATCGTATCGGTGGCGTGGATGGACGTAAGAGGCGGCAACGGCGCGGTGTTCGACCCTACCCGCGAACAGCAGGGCCGCATTTGGCTCGAGGCCGATGGCCGGCCGCTGATGCTGCGCTGGGCCTCGCTGGCGGCCGACGCAGGCCCCTCTGTCTGCCTGCGTATTTTGCGCCTGGACGCGCAATTGCACGCGGACGGCCTCGAATCGCTCGGTTATCTGCCGGGACAAATAGACGCCATGGATCGCGCCCGTTTGTCCGAGGGAGGCGCCATCGTGCTGGCTGGTGCCGTGGGGTCGGGCAAGTCCACCACCATCGCCGCGATGCTGCGGTCCATTCCCGCGCACCGCAAGGTCGTTACGCTGGAAGACCCTGTCGAATACCTCATCCCCAACGCGCTGCAGAGCACCATAGGAAGGGACCTCGACGCGCCTGACGGCACGGCCTTCGACAGTAAGCTCAAGACGCTGAAGCGATCGGCCATGAACGACCTGATGATCGGCGAGATCCGCGACGCTGAAACGGGCCGCGCGTTCACCGATCTGGCTGGATCAGGGATCAACCTGTACACCACCACCCACGCGGGCTCGGCGCTGCTCATAGGCGAGCGCCTGGCATCCGAATTCATCGGCATCTCGCGGGACTTCCTTGCCACGCCAGGCATCCTGAAGTTGTTGGTCTACCAGGCGCTGCTGCCCCGGCTGTGCGAGCACTGTGCGCTGCCGCTGCAGGCGCTGTTCGACGAAGAGCCGCAGCGCCGCGCGTGGGCCGATCGCATCGCGCGGCTGTACGACCTGGACTTGGCGCGCCTGCGGGTGCGCAATCCGCAAGGCTGCCGGCATTGCACGGCGCCCCATCTGCCGCAACTAAACGGCACGCGCGGCCGCACCGTTGTGGCTGAAATGCTCGAACCGGGCAGCGATGATTTCTACCTGGAATGCCTGCGCCGCCGCGACAACCTGGCGTTGCGGCGCAGGTTTGCCGAGCGCCGCACCGCCCGCTACGACGACCCCGACATGGAGGGCAAGACCGCCATGGAATGCGCGGTCTACAAGATGAGCCTCGGCCAGATCGACCCCCGCGATGTCGAGCCGCGCTTTCGCGCCTTTCGCACCGTGGAGATCGAAAGGCGACGCCATGCCTAGCAGGGATTGGCGACTGACGCTGGCGGCTTGGCGCTTTCGGGTGCTGCGTGCCGACTATTACGACTACCTCGCCGACCTGATGGAAGGCGCGCGCGGGCGCAAGACCTTGCGCGACATATTCCAGGACGATGCCAGGCGCTATGGGCCGTCCACAGCGCGTGGCGCGCTATGCACGCACTGGCTACGCGCCTACGAAGAATCCGGCGGAGACCTCTTCCAGGCGTGGCACGGCACGCTGCCTGACGAGGACGTGCGCCTGGCTGGCGCGGCGCAGCGTGCCGGCAGCGATGCGCTGATGCGCACATTGCGCGACCTGGCGCGTGCCGTTCGCCTGACCGAGGCGGCACGGCGCGTGGTGACGGCCACCCTGTCGGCGGCTGCGGTCGCGCTCGCCGTCCTTGCGGCGCTGCTGGCCGCCGTGCCGCTCTATACCGTGCCGCAGCTGCGCCGCACGTTCGTGACGGTGCCGGCCGACTACTACGGCCCCTTGACACGCGCGCTGCTGCGGCTGGCCGATGCCGTCCAATCCAACGGGTTGCTGCTGGCGTGCGCGATCGGTGGGGCGGCGTGGACGGTGGCATGGTCCCTGCCCAACCTGACGGGCACGGTGCGGGCATGGCTGGATCGCCATGGCCCGTGGCGCCTGTATCGGGATTTCCAGGCGATACGGTTCCTTGCCCTGCTGGCGGTATTGCTGCGCCGGCACGGCGCGGCCAGCCCGCGCCTGCGCGAAGCCTTGCAGGCCCAGCTTCCCGGCGCCAGCCCCTGGCTCGCCTGGCACCTGCAGCGCATGCTAGGCCGCATTGGCGCTGGCAGCGTGGGCGCGGGCACGTTCGACACCGGCCTGGTCGACCGCGAGACGTGGTGGTTCCTATCCGACATGATTGCCACGCGCGGCATGGACGAGGCTTTGCAATGTGCCAGCCGCAGGCTGGAAACGCACGCGTTGCGTGCGGTGGCCCGCCGCGCGCAGGTGCTGCGTTGGGTATTGCTGTTGGGTGCACTGGCTGCGCTGCTCGGCCTGGCCCTCTGGCATTACGCGGTGGTCGACGAAATGCGTCGCGCGCTCGTCAACTTCCATGCCGGCCGATGAGACTTTCGGCGAACTTTCTTGCGATAACCGGAGCCCGCCATGAACCTGCCGCAGATTCCTGCCTTGCCCGGCGTTGCCGGCGTATTCCGCCAACGGGGATTTTCCTTGGTGGAAGTGTCCATCGTGACGGCGATCATCCTGCTGATTTCGATCGCGTCCATTCCGGCCATCAATAACTACGTCATCGAGAACAAGGTGCCGCGCGTGGGCGAGGAAATGCAGCGCTTCGTGGCCAGGCTCAAGGCCAATGCCCAAGGCGCCGGCGTCAATCCGTATGCCGGCATCACCACGCCGGCGCTGGCCAATGCGCTGCGCAATTCCAGCGTCCTGGCCGTCAGTGGGCAGGGCAGCGGCGCCCAGGTGGCGCATGGGCTGGGCGGCAGCGGCGTCAACGGCAGCGGCACCGTGGAGCTGGCGCCTGCCGCGGCGGCCGGCGGCGGCATCGGGTCAGCCTTTACGCTGACCTTCACCGACGTCAACGATGCCGCATGTCCGTCGCTGGCCTCGGTCATGCAGCGGGTGGCCGACGTCATCACGATGACCGGCGCCGGTGGCGCGGTGGTGGTCAAGGATGCGCTAGCCAATCCGCCACTGACCTATAACGCCGGCCAGGCCGAAACACAGTGCGCAGCCGGCGATAACAACACCTTCGTCTTTACCGTGCGGTAGCCCATGCCACGCCCGATACGCGCCGTGCGCGGCCAGGCGGGGTTTGCCCTGCTGGAGCTGGCGATCGCCGCCGCCCTTGCTTCGCTGATTGCCGTGTGGACCGCCAGCCTCGTATTCGAGCGGATCGACGACGCCCGTTCCGAGGCGACGGGCCGCTGGTTGCTGGGTTTGCGTTCGGCGCTGGAGCAAATGCTCGTGCGTGAATACGACGCTTTGTCCGGCGTCGAACCGCATTCCGGCCGCTATGCCGACCCCATGGCGCCTACGATGGCCGAGCTCAAGGCGGCCGGACACCTGGCGCAAGGCTACCCGGAGCGTTCCCCGCTTGGGTTGGGCGCGAGCCTGCAGCTACTGCGCAGCGGCACCTGTCCCGGCGCGGCTTGCAGGCTGGAAGCCTTGGCGGCGACACCGACCGTGCTGCCGGGCGATCCGGGCCTCGATCCGACGCGCGTCGGGCAAGTGCTGCTCTCGACCTCGGGTTACGGTGGCAGCGTCGCGCCGCCGCATCCGAACCGGGTGCGTGGGGCGCTTTTCGACTTGCCCAATCCGCTCGTCCCAGGGGCGCCTGCGCTGCCGGCAGGCGCCGTCGCCGTCTACGCCAGCCTGGATTTGACGCAGTTCGACCGCTTCGTGCGCATGCGCGATATCCGCGACCCGGCGCTGCGCGGCGATTTCAGCGTCGATGGGCAGGTTCACGCCCGCGCGGCGATCCGCGCCGAGGGCGATATCGCCAGCGAAGCGGGTATCAGCGCGCAGGGGCGGGTGGCTGCCGGCGAATTCCTGCATTTGCGCTCGGCAGCCCTTGAAGGTACCGCCTGCGAGGCGCCCGGGCTGGTTTCCCGGGATGCGGCCGGTGCGTTACTGGCATGCAGCGACGGCGTTTGGCGAAAGCCCGGCGGCAACGCATGGCTCAGCCCCGCCTATAGCGTGTCAGCGGGTACCCAGCCCGTCACCAGGACGTTTGGCCTGGCTGCCGGCGCCAGGTTCTGCGCGTTGGCGCACCACTTCTTCACCGTCAATTCGCTGATTCACGACGGCTATAACTTCGCGCACGCCTGCAGCGTGCAACGCAGCGCCGCAGGGCAATGGGAATTGGCGGTGCGCGCCGACACGGGCACCACCGCCTGCCAGGCCGTATGCCTGCGCTAGCGCTGGCGCACGACGCCGTCCGGGTCCGGCCAGCTGGCAGACTCGAGCGGATACAAGGGGCGGCTGCGGCGCCGATACGGGAACACGCCGTAATCGGATGTCGTCACACCGGGGCTGTCGCATTCGACCAAACCGCCCGAAATCGGCACGAACACCGGGCGGCAGTACATGCGCGACTTCAGCAGCAGGAAGCGCGCCCGGCGCGGATCCTGACCGACGCTTTCGAATACGCCGAGGTCCCAAGGCTCGTGCGGCTGCTCGGACACGGTCACGCATGCCGCGCCCATGTCGAGCACCGCGCAGCGGCCCATGCCCACGCGCATGCCCGTGTAGGTGGGGCCGGTGATGACGTACTCGCCGTCGGTGATGGCGCGCACGATGCCAGTCGCCTGCATGGGACGGGCATGTACGCCGATGGCCGCCAGCGACCGCTTGTTGCCCAGCGGCAGCGTCACGCGCGCACCCACGCCTGCCGCGATCATGGTCGCGACGGCTTCGGGGTCGCACAGCGGACCCGCCAGGATGCCGCTCATGCCCTTTGCCAGCGCGGTCTCGAGCACCGCAGTGGTGTCGCACGTGCCACCGGAGTTGCAGTTGTCGCCGTGGTCCAGCAGCAGGATGGGGCGGTCGCTGCCTTGTGCCATTTCACAGGCGCGGTCCAGGCTGTCCGACAGCGGTTCGCTGTGGTAGACGAAGCCTTCACGGTTAGCCCAGATGCGGGTGGCCAGGCGGTCGGCGGCGGCCTCGGCTGCATTGCGGTCGCCGTCGGCGACGGTCACGACGCTGACGCAAGGGTAGGGGATGTCTGCGAGCGCAAATCCCGCGAACACCGACGCGGCGGCCAGTCCGGCGGCTTCTTCGGCGCGGGCGGCCTGGACCGCGTCGCGCATGGCACCCGATTCGGTCGTCGAGCGCAGCGTGTGGCTCATCAGCGGCAGGCGGCGCCAGGCGATGACCGGCCGGCCGCGGCCCGCTATCATGTCCCACAGTAGCCGCCCGGCATGCTCGCCCGTCTCGTACATGTCGACGTGCGGGTAGGTCTTGAAGCCGACGACGACGTCAGCGTTTTCGACGATGCGCGCCGTGATGTTGCCGTGCAGGTCCAGGGCGACCGCGATCGGTACGCCGGGCGCAGCGGCACGCACGCGGGCGAGCAAGTCGCCTTCGCCGTCGTCGCTGTTCTCGGCCACCATGGCGCCGTGCAGGTCCAGGAAAATGGCATCGCACCCTGGCACTTGCGCCAGTATCCGCTCGCACATCGCGTCATAGGCATCGGCATGCACTGGGCCGCTGGGGTTGGCCCACGCCGACAGGGGCGTGACGATCTGCGCGCCGCGCGCGCGCGCCAGGTCGATGAAGGCGGCCATCGCGGTGCGCGCGCCGAGGTTTTCGCGCAACGCTTCTTCGTCGCAGGCAGGGCCGTTGCGGCCGAATGACGACAACGGGGTGGGAACCGGCGAGAACGTATTGGTCTCGTGGTTCATGCGCGCGATCAGGACTTTCATGCCGCGGTCTCCTCGGCGGCGATGCCAGCGGCGCGCACCACGGCGTGCAGCAGCAGGTTGCATCCCGCCTCCAGGTGCTCGGGGCGCGCGTCTTCGATTTCGTTGTGGCTGATGCCATCCTTGCACGGCACAAAAATCATTGCGGTGGGCGCGATGCGCGCCAGGTAGACCGCATCGTGGCCGGCGCCGCTGACGATGTCCATGGCGCCCAGCCCAAGCGCTTTCGCGTCCTCGTGCAGGCCCGCGCGCAGGCCAGCGTCGAAGGGTTGGGGCGGGAAGTACACGACCTGCGCGACCTCGATCGACACGCCCTTGGCCAGCTCGGCGCACCCGCGCCGCAGCGCTTGGTCCATCGAAGACAGGGTGGTGTCGTCGGCCGCGCGCAGGTCCACCGTTAGCTTGACGCTTCCTGGAATTACGTTGCGGGAATTGGGATGCACGTCCAGGCAGCCGACCGTGCCGCGACCATGCGGCGCGTGATCGAGCGCGATGCGGTTGACCAGTTGCACGACGTGCGACGCGGCCAGCAGGGCGTCGCGGCGCAGTGCCATGGGAGTCGGCCCTGCGTGCGCCTCCATGCCCGTGACGGTGACGTCATACCAGCGCTGGCCCAGCGCGCCTTCGACCACGCCGATGACCGTGTCGTTGGCCTCCAGCACCGGCCCTTGTTCGATGTGCGCCTCGAAGTATGCGGCCACCGCGCCTGGCGAGGCCACGGCAGGCTCGCTGCCGTCGTAGCCAATGGCGCGCAGCGCCTGCCCGACGCTGACGCCGTCGCGGTCGCGCTGTTCGAGCACATCCTCCAGCGTGAACGCGCCGCAGTAAACGCCCGATCCCATCATGACCGGCACGAAGCGCGAGCCTTCCTCGTTGGTCCAGACGGCCACCTCGACCGGCGCCTCGGTGACGATGCCGTGGTCGTTCAGGGTGCGCAGCACTTCCAGCCCGGCCAGCACGCCGTAGTTGCCGTCGAATTTGCCACCGGTGGGCTGGGTGTCGATGTGGCTGCCGGTGACCACGGGCGGTAGGTCCGCCCGGCGCCCGGCGCGCCGCATGAAGATGTTGCCGATCGCGTCCACCCGCACTGTGCAGCCCAGCTCGCGCGCCCAGCCGACCACGAGGTCGCGTCCCTGGCGGTCGAGGTCGGTCAGGGCCAGGCGGCATACGCCGCCTTTGTCGGTGGCGCCGATGCGGGCCAGTTCCATCAGGGACTGCCAGAGGCGCTTGCCGTCGACGCGCGGCAACGTCGCCGTGGCGAGGGGCGATGGGGAAGCAATGGTGTTGTGCATGGCGGTTCGGTACTGCTCGAGAAGCCCGGCGCCGGCGCCGGGGTGGGTTCAGACGGCCACTCCCAGGTAGCGGTCCTTGATGCCGTCGTCTTCGATGAACTGCCGGTTGCTGCCTTCGTAGACGATGCGGCCCTGTTCGATGATGTAATGCCGGTCGGCCAACTGGGTGCAGACCTCCAGGTTCTGTTCGACCAGCAGGATGGAAATGCCTTGCTCGCGGATCTGCTTGAGCTGGGCGACGATCTCCTCGACGATGACGGGCGCCAGCCCTTCCACCGGCTCGTCGAGCATCAGCAGGCGCGGGTGGTTCATCAGCGCCCGGGCGATCGCCAGCATTTGCTGCTCGCCGCCGGAGAGTTGGCCGCCACCGTTGCGGCGGCGCTCCTTCAGGCGCGGGAATATCCGGTAGACATCCTGCAGCTGCCAAGGCGAGTCGCGGCGTGCGCCAAGCTTGAGGTTCTCTTCCACCGTCAGCAGCTTGAATATGCCGCGGTGCTCGGGCACCAGGCAAACCCCGCGCGCGGCGATGCGGTGGGTAGGCAGGCCGGCGATGTCCTGGCCGGCGAAGCGCACCGCGCCCTGGCTGGGCCTGACCACGCCGGCGATCGCCTTCAGCGTGGTCGTCTTGCCGGCGCCGTTGCGGCCCAGCAGCGTGACCAGTTCGCCTTCTTTCACCGTCAGGCTCACGCCTTGCAGGATGTGGCTCTTGCCGTAGTAGCCGTGCACGTCGGACAGTTCGAGCATCATTGCCGGCCTCCGGTGATCATGTTGCCCAGGTAGGCGGCGCGCACCCGCTCGTCGTCGCGGATCGCCGCCGGTGGCCCTTCGACCAGCACGCGGCCTTGCTGCATGACCGTGATCGTATCGGAGATGTCCATCACGATGCCCATGTTGTGCTCGATCAGCACCACGGTGTGGTCGGTGGCCAGCCCGCGGATCAGCGACTTCATCGCATCCAGGTCGTCCACGCCCATGCCCGAGGTCGGTTCGTCCAGGAAGATCGCCTTGGGACGGGCAGCGATGGCCATGCCGACCTCCAGCCGGCGCTGCTGGCCGTGCGACAGCGCCGCCGCGGGCACGTCGGCGCGCGATTGCAGGGCCAGGCGCGCCAGGATGGCGTCGACCAGTTCGTTGACGGCGGCGCGCCGGCCCGGTTCGTGCCACATGTCGAAGGCGCCCTGGGGCTGCGCGCCTTGTACCGCCAGGCGCAGGTTCTCGCGCACTGGCAGGTTGGCGAACAGGCTGGTGACCTGGAACGAGCGGGCAATGCCGCGGCGCACGCGCAGGTAATCGGGTTCACCGGTGACGTCGTGCCCGGCAAAGACGATGCGCCCTTCGGAGACCGGCACCGTGCCGGTCAGCGTGTGGAACAGCGTGGTCTTGCCGGCGCCGTTCGGCCCGATTACCGAATGCACAGTACCGGGCATGACGCGCAGGTCGACGCCGGCCAGCGCGGTGAAGCGGCCGTAGCGCTTGACGATGCCCTGTGCGTGCAGGATGGGTTCGCGGTCAGTCGGGGCGGTCATGCTTGCTCCTGCGACGGATCGGCTGTCTTGGCGCGGGTCGCCGCCTGCCAGGCGCGCTGCAGCAGGCCCCACAGCCCCTGGTGCATGTACAGGCTGACTGCAACCAGCAAAAAGCCCAGCAGCATCAGCCAGCGCGGCCACAGCGTGGACAGCCAGTCAGCGGCCAGCACATAGAACGCCGCGCCCAGCACCGATGCGAACAGGTTGCCCGTGCCGCCTATGACGGTCATCACCAGGATCATCTCGCTTGCGTGGTATTCGATGTTCGACAGCGGGGCAATGCCCGTCATCAGCGCATGGAAGGCGCCGGCCAGTCCCGTGACCGCGCCCGACAGCGCGAATGCCGCCAGCTTGAAGAGGTTGGTGTCGTAGCCGATCGCGCGGGCGCGCGCCTCGTTTTCGCGTATGGCCAGCAGGGTGCGGCCGAAGACCGAGGCCGTCACCCGCTCCAGCAGCCAGAAGACTGCCAGGAAGCACACCGCCACCAGGGCGTAGAAGCGCCACGGCGTATCCAGCGGGAATTCGGCCAGCCCGAACAGCGACAGCGGCGGGCGGGGGATGTCGAGCAGGCCGTTGTCGCCGCCCGTCCATTGCGGCAGGCTGTAGGCCAGGAAGTAGAACAGCTGCGCGAAGGCCAGCGTCAGCATGACGAAGTAGGTGCCGCGCTGGCGGATGGCGAACCAGCCGACCGCTGCCGCGGTCAGCGCGCCGATCGCGGTCGCTGCCAGCACCGATGCCGGCAGCGGCAGCCCCGCGCGCGTCATCAGGATGCCCAGCGCGTAGCTGCCCATGCCGAAGAAAATGCCCTGCCCGAAGGACAGCAGTCCGGTGTAGCCGAGCAGCAGGTTGCAGCCCAGCACCGCAAGCGAATAGACGAGCACTTCGGTGGCCAGGGTGCCGGACGAAAGCGTGGCGGGCAAAAGCGCCACGACCGCCAAGGCTAGCAAAAGGCCGCCGTGCCGTTGCAATGCGCGCATCACCCCCTCCCCAGCAAGCCGTGCGGACGCAGCAGCAGCACCGCCGCCATGGCAACGTAAATCATCAATCGTGCGCCTTCCGGCCACAGTGTGCTCATGACGCTTTGGACCACGCCGATGAGCAGCCCGCCGATCAGCGCGCCGCCGAAACTGCCCATGCCCCCGACCACGACGATGACGAAGGCTACGCCCAGGGCTTCCAGCGCCATGAAAGGCTCGACGCCGCGGATGGGGGCGGCGAGCACCCCGGCCAATGCGGCAGTGGCCGCGCCCAGCGCAAAGACCAGGCCGAACACCCGGTAGACGTTGATGCCCAGCAGCGTGACCATCTCCGTCGATTCGCTGCCGGCGCGCACGGCGCTGCCCAGCCGCGTGCCTTCGAGCAGCCACCACAGCAGCACGGCGAAGACCGCGGTGAAGGCGATCACGAACAGCCGGTACTTGGGATAGATGAAGCTGCCCCACATCACCACGCCTTGCAGCGCGTCGGGCGTGGCCACGTTGCTGCCCAGGGGCCCCCAGGCGATGATGACCGCTTCCTGCAGCACCAACGCCAGGCCAACGGTAACCAGGATGTGGAACTCGTGGGGCTTGTCATAGACGCGCCGCAGCAGCAGCCGCTCGGCTGCCCAGGCCAGCACGCCCACCAGCGGGGGTACTACGGCCAGTGTCAGCCAGAAATCCATGCCCCATTGCACTGCCTGGTAGCAGAAATACGCGCCCAGCAAATAGAAGGCGCCGTGGGCGAAGTTGACGAAGCGCAGCAGCCCGAAAATGATGGACAGGCCGACGGCAAGCAGGAAATAAAGCATCCCGATGCCGATGCCGTTGACGACTTGAAGCAGGTAGACGTTCATGCGTGCCCTGAAAGCAGGTCTCGGTCATGGGCAGCCGGCGGGCGTGCGAGGCAACGCCCGCCGGCGCGAGGCCTATGCCCCGGGGTCACATCTTGCAGCCGGTCTTGTCCACGGGCAGGAAAGACTTGCCGTAGCTGAGCACGTCCGCGTAGTCGTCCTTGTCCTTCATGGCGGACTTGGCCTTGCCGCGGATCAGGTAGTAGTTCTTCAGCACCTGGTGGTCTTCCTTGCGGACTTCCTCTTCACCGGTCAGCCCCTCGAACTGCATGCCTTCCAGCGCCTCGATGACCTTGGCCGGCTCGGCGCTGCCGGCTTTCTCGATGCCGGCCAGCAGGATGCGCGTGCAGGTGTAGGAGCCGGCCAGGCTGTAGTTCGGGTTGGCCTTGAAGGTTTCCTGGCACAGCTTGACGAGCTCGCGGTTGCCCGGCGTGTCGATGCCGTGCCAGTACTGGGCGCCGAAGTACACGCCTTCGCATAGGTCCGCACCCAGCGCTTCGAACTGTTCCAGCCCGGAGGCCCAGGCCATCAGGATGATGGTGTTCTGCTTCATGCCGAAGCTGACCGCCTGGCGCAGCGCGTCGGAAGACTGCGAGCCGAAGTTCAGCAGCAGCAGCACGTCCGGCTTGGCTGCCATGGCATTGGTCAGGTAGCCGCTGAATTCCTTTTCCGTCAGCGAGTGGTAGCTGTTGCCGACGTGCTCGATGCCTTTTTCGGCGAAGATGTTCTTGGCTGCGGTCAGCAGGCCTTCGCCGAACACGTATTGCGGCGTGATGGTGTACCAGCGCTTGGCCTTGGGATGCTCTTCGATCAGCGGGCGGACGGTGCGCTCGATGGCGCCGTAGGTCGGCACCGACCAGCGGAAGGTCGCACGGTTGCAATCGGACCCGGTGATTTCGTCGGCGCCCGCGGTCGTGATGAAGATGCCGCCGGCCTTTTCGGTTTCCTTGGCCATGGCCAGCGCTTCCGAAGACAGGATGCCACCAGCGAAGAACTTCGCGCCTTTTTGCTGAGCAAGTTCCTGCACCTTGCGCACGGCGGTGGCCGGCTTGCCTTCGGTATCGAGCAGGGTGTAGGCGAGCGGGCGGCCCAGCACCTTGCCTTGCTGCTGCAGGGCAAGCTTCATGCCCAGGTCGGCATATTTGCCGTTGGCCGCAAACGCGCCCGAGACGGGCACGGGGCAGCCGAATTCGATGGCGGCTTCGGCGCCCCACGCGCTACGCAGGGGCAGGCAACCGGGAAGCGCCGATGCGGCGGCCAGTTTGAGCAGGTCACGACGATCCAAAGTATTCCCCTTTTGTTCCGGTGCCGTCAGGGCGGCGGTTGGCGAAGGCCGGGCGCGCTTGGGCGGGCCCGCTTTGTATTCATCATATTTATCATGATAAATACAACGAATGGGATAATATCGGCCGGAAAAAAACGACGTCAATCGCGTTGGCATCAGGTGAAACCCTAGGCCTCAACGATAACCTGCCGGCGCCTACGATCACGCAAGAAACAAGGAGCACAGCATGGCGCAAGCCGGCGCGCGACAGCCGCGCGTGGACCTGAACAAGCCGAAGCGCGCCGATCTCGTGGCCGAGGAGATCAAGCGCATGATCACGGAGCAGGACCTCAAGCCCGGCGACAAGCTGCAACGCGAAAGCGAGCTGCAGGCCCTGTTCAACGTAAGCAAGAGCACCATCCGCGAGGCGCTCAAGTCCCTGGAAGTGCAGGGCCTGATCCAGGTCAGCACCGGCCCGTCGGGCGGCGGGCGCATCGTCGAGGTGCCGCTCGATCGCACCTTCCAGCTGGTGCAAAACTACCTGTTCTTCAAGGAAGTCACGATCGACGACATCTACACGGTGCGCCGGTTGCTGGAGCCGGAACTGGCCGCAGGCGCCGTGCCTTACTTGACCGAGGCCGATTTCGAGGCCTTGGAGGACAGCATCGACTGCTGCGACCCGTCATCCGGGCGCATGCCCGACGTGGTCGCCCAGCGTAAGGAAGACCTCACTTTTCACGACATCCTCGCCCAGGCCAACCCCAATTCCTTCCTGCGCTTCGTCTGCCAGATGATCAACGAGATGCTGCGCCAACTGACGGTGTTCGAAAACGACACCCCGGTGCGCATCCAGCGCCGCTTCGGCGACGCCAACGTCAGCGTGCACAAGAAGATCGTCGAGGCCGCGCGGCGGCGCGACGCCGAAGCCGTGCGCCGCCTGATGTCCGAGCACATGGACGAGGCCAAGGGTTTCGTCAAGCAGCTCAACGGCAAGCTGCGCGGACGGTTGATCCTGGATTCGGAAATGTCGCGCCGTGCGCCGCCGCCGCGCAGCGTGGCGCGCAAGCCCGCACCGAGGCGCTAGCGTCCACCCGCCAGCCGGCCGGCGCCCGGACCCTTTGCCGGGCGCCGGCCACCCTATAATCGAAAATTCGCCCGAATTTCGCCTTAGCCTTGCGATGAAATCCTCAGACATCCGCCAGAAGTTCCTGCAGTTTTTCGCGTCCAAGGGCCATACCATCGTGCCGTCTTCGTCGCTGGTACCGGCCAACGATCCGACGCTGCTCTTTACCAACTCCGGGATGGTCCAGTTCAAGGATGTCTTCACCGGCAAGGAAACCCGGCCCTATACGCGTGCAACGACCGCGCAGCGCAGCGTGCGGGCCGGCGGCAAGCACAACGACCTGGAAAACGTCGGCTACACCGCGCGCCACCACACCTTCTTCGAAATGCTGGGCAATTTCAGCTTCGGGGACTATTTCAAGCGCGACGCCATCCAGTACGCCTGGGAGCTGCTGACCACGGTCTACATGCTGCCGCCCGAAAAGCTCTGGGTGACCGTCTACCACGAGGACGACGAGGCCTACGACATCTGGGCCAAGCAGATCGGCGTGCCCGCCGAACGCATCGTGCGCATCGGCGACAACAAGGGCGCGCGCTACGCCTCTGACAATTTCTGGCAGATGGCCGACACCGGCCCCTGCGGCCCCTGCTCCGAGATCTTCTACGACCATGGTCCGGAAGTCTGGGGCGGCCCCCCGGGATCGCCCGAGGAAGACGGCGATCGCTACATCGAGATCTGGAACCTGGTCTTCATGCAGTTCGAGCGCGACGCGGCCGGCAACATGACACCGCTGCCCAAGCCCTGCGTGGACACTGGCATGGGGTTGGAGCGCATGGCCGCGGTGCTGCAAGGCGTGCATTCGAACTACGAGATCGACCTGTTCCGCAGGCTGATCGCCGCCGCCGCCCGCGAAACGGGCTGCCAGGACCTGGCCGACAATTCGCTCAAGGTCATCGCCGACCACATCCGGGCCTGTTCCTTCCTGGTGGTCGACGGCGTCATTCCCAGCAACGAGGGGCGCGGCTACGTCCTGCGCCGCATCGTGCGGCGGGCGCTGCGTCATGGCTACAAGCTGGGCCAGACCAAGCCTTTCTTCCATCGCCTGGTCGCCGACGTCGTGGCCGAGATGGGCGAGGCCTATCCGGAGCTGGCCCAAGCCCAGCAACGGGTCGAGCAGGTGCTGCGCCAAGAAGAGGAGCGGTTTGGCGAAACCCTGGAAAACGGCATGCGCATCCTGGAGTCCGCCCTGGCCGGCGTGCCCCAGGGCGGCACGCTCGATGGGACGACGCTGTTTACGCTGTACGACACCTACGGTTTCCCGGTGGACTTGACCGCGGACATCTGCCGCGAGCGCGGCGTGCAGGTCGACCTGGAAGGCTTTGACGCGGCCATGGAGCGCCAGCGCGAGCAGGCCCGCGCCGCGGGCAAGTTCAAGGCGGCCGAAGGCCTGTCCTATGACGGCGTGCAGACGCAGTTCGTCGGCTACGACTCGCTGCAAGGGCAGGGCAAGGTGGTGGCCCTGTACGTCGGTGGCACGCAGGTTGACCGCATCCAGGCCGGCCAGGACGCCATCGTCGTGCTCGACACCACGCCTTTCTACGCCGAATCGGGCGGGCAGGTGGGCGACACCGGCGTGCTGCAGGCGCAAGGGGCGCGGTTTGCGGTTGCCGACACCCAGAAGATCCAAGCCGGCGTGTTCGGCCACCACGGGCGCCTGGAAAGCGGCACGCTCGCAGTGGGCGACGCCGTGCAGGCCACGGTCGATGCCGTGCGCCGAGCGCGCACCATGCGCAACCACTCGGCCACCCACCTGATGCACAAGGCGCTGCGCCAGGTGCTGGGCGATCACGTCCAACAGCGCGGGTCCCTGGTCGACGCGGACAAGACGCGCTTTGACTTCGCGCATGATGCGCCGCTGACCGCCGCGCAGATCGCCGAGGTCGAAGCCCTGGTCAACGCCGAAATCCTGGCCAACCGGCCCACCGAGGCGCGCGTCATGCCCTATGACGAAGCGGTCAGGAGCGGCGCGATGGCGCTGTTTGGCGAAAAGTACGGCGACACCGTGCGCGTGTTGGACATCGGCTTTTCGCGCGAGCTGTGCGGCGGCACGCACGTGGCGCGCACCGGCGACATCGGCTTGTTCAAGATCGTCTCCGAAAGCGGCGTGGCCGCAGGCGTGCGCCGCGTCGAGGCCATCACCGGCGACAACGCGCTGGCCTGGGTGCAGAACCTGGCCGCCACGCTGGCGCGCGCGGCCGGCGCCCTCAAGACCCAGCCGGCCGAGCTGCCCGAGCGCATCGCCCAGGTCCAGGAGCAGGTGCGCACGCTCGAGCGCGAGCTCGACCAGGCGCGGGCCAAGCTGGCCGCCAGCGCAGGCAACGACCTGGCCGCCCAGGCCATCGAGGTCAAGGGCGTCAAGCTGCTGGCCGCCAGCGTCAAGGACGCCGATCCCAAGGCACTGCGCGGCATGGTCGACCAGCTCAAGGATCGCCTAAAGAGCGCCATCGTCGTGCTCGCAGCAGGCCCGTCCGACGGCAAGATCAGCGTGGTGGGCGGTGTCACGCAGGACCTCACCGACCGCATCAAGGCCGGCGAGCTCGTCGGCTACGTGGCCGGACAGCTTGGCGGCAAGGGCGGTGGGCGGCCCGACATGGCGATGGGTGGCGGCACCGACGCCGCGGCGCTGCCGGCGGCGATCGCCAGCGTGCAGCGCTGGATAGACGAGCGCCTGTAAGCGGCTTGCGCGCCAACCCTTCATGACCCGGGCGTCTTGCGCCCGGGTGCTGCGACCGAGACCATCATGGACCAGTCATCCAGTCCCGACCCGAACGGCCTGCCGGGCGCCGACCTGGAAATCGACGCCAGCGGCTTGGCCTGCCCGTTGCCCATCCTGCGCGCGAAGAAGGCCCTGGCCCAGCTGCAAAGCGGGCAGGTGCTCAAGGTGGTCACCACCGATCGCAATGCGGTACGTGACTTCCAGGCTTTCTGCAAGCAGACGGGCAATGCGCTGCTCGCCCAGCAAGAATCGGACGGCCGGGCGGTGCATTTCCTGCGCCGACGCTAGCGGCGGGCGCCAGCGGCACGGCTTTTCGGTTGAGCATTCGTTGGGACCGTGCTATGCTAAGCGGCTTTTCCGAACATTTTCAAAGGATTACCTATGGTGGTGATTCGCCTTGCACGCGGCGGCTCGAAGAAGCGGCCCTTCTACAACCTGGTTGCGACCGACTCGCGCAATCGCCGTGATGGGCGCTTCATCGAGCGCGTCGGCTTTTACAACCCCGTTGCCAAGGAAGGCGACGAGCGCCTGCGCATCGCGCTCGACCGCGTCACGCACTGGACCAGCAACGGCGCCCAGCTGTCGCCCGCCGTCGCGCGTCTGGTCAAAGACTACTCCAAGCAAGTCGGCGCCGCCGCGGCCTGAGGCCGCGCATGCCCACGGCTGCTGTCGTACCGGCAGTCCCGTCCGACCTGGTCGAGTTGGGCCGCATCGTTTCGGCCTACGGCGTGCGCGGATGGGTCAAGGTGCAGCCGCACTCGGCGCAAGCCGAAGTCCTGCTCGCGGCCCGTTGCTGGTGGCTATGCCGCCCGGCGGGCGTCGTGCCGCCGGTGGCCAGCGAAGCCACGTCGCACGCCTTCGGCCAGGCGCAGCCGTTCAAGGTGGCGGCCAGCCGCGTCCATGGCGCGACCGTCGTGGCCAGCCTCGAGGGCGTAGCCGTGCGCGAAGCTGCCCATGCCCTGCGCGGCATGGGGGTATATGTGTCCCGACGGGAGTTTCCCCCGGCCGGCGAGAATGAATACTATTGGGTCGACCTGATCGGCTGTATGCTCTTTGGCGAGCAGGACGGCCGGTCGGTGCTCATCGGGCGCGTGGCCGAAGTGACCGACAACGGCGCGCACGCGGTGCTCAACGTGCATAGGCTGTCCGAGGACGGACAAGCCGTATGCGATGCCAAGGGGCGGTCCGTGCAGGTGCTGGTGCCGTTCGTGGGCGCCCACGTGCGCAGCGTCGACCTGGCTGCGCGGCGCATCGACACCGATTGGCCCGCCGATTTCTGACCGGCCAGGCCCGTGCGCGGCGGGGCCGGCCCACCTCATCCCAGGCAGGACGCCATGCGCTTTGACGTGGTCACCTTGTTCCCGGAAATGTTCGCCGCGGTGCGCGACCTTGGCGTGACCGGGCGTGCCCACGCACAGGGGCGCTGGGCGCTGCACACCTGGAACCCGCGCGACTACACGACCGATGTGCACCGTACTGTCGACGATAGGCCCTATGGCGGCGGACCAGGCATGGTCATGATGGCTGCCCCGCTGGACAAGGCCGTGGCGGCGATCCGCGCAGCCCACCAGGCCGCTGGCCTGCCCAGGCTCCCGGTTGCGCTACTTTCGCCGGCCGGCCGCCGGTTCGACCAGGCCGCAGCCGCCGAACTAGCTGCCGGGCCGGGCCGGATCTTCATTTGCGGGCGCTACGAGGGCGTGGACCAGCGCTTCATCGACCGCAGCGTCGACGAGCAATGGTCGCTCGGCGATTTCGTGCTGTCCGGCGGCGAGCTTGCCGCCATGGCCATAATGGACGCTTGCGTGCGCCTGCTGCCTGGGGTGCTCAACGACAGCGATTCGGCCCAGCAGGATTCTTTCCATCCGTCGCTCGGCGGCCTGCTCGATAGCCCGCATTACACCCGCCCGGAAGTCTACGAGGGCATGGCCGTACCGGCCGAATTGCTCTCTGGCCACCATGCGCAGATTGCGCGCTGGCGGCGCAAGCGCTCGCTGGAATTGACCTGGCTGCGCCGCCCGGACTTGATCGAGCGCGCGCGCGCCCAAGGCTTGCTCGACCGCGAAGACGAGCGCCTTCTGGCGACGCTGGCCCAAGCGCAGGGACGATCGGCCTGAACCGCCCCGCGTGGGCTACCGATGACCACCGGCCTACGCGGCGGCACCGGGCCGCAGCGGCCGGCGCCAAGCCGCGCGGCCTCCCTTAACCGAGCCGGGCGCGCTGTTCGCGGACCTTGGCCAGCGTGTTGGTGAACTGCGCCAGCCGCGTTTTTTCCTGCTCGACCACGGCGGCCGGGGCGCGCTCGACGAAGCTGGGATTGGACAGCTTGCCATTGGCGCGGGCGATCTCGCCCTCGAGCCGCGCGATTTCCTTGTCCAGGCGCGCGCGCTCGGCCTGCGCGTCGATTTCCACGCGCAGCATCAGCCGCGCGTTACCCACGACCTGCACCGGCGCGCCCAGCTCCGGAAGCTTGTCCACCACTTCGACCTGGCTGAGCTTGGCCAGCGCGGCCAGGTAGGGGGCGTTGTCGCGCAGGACCTGCCCATTGCCTTCGGCCAGCAGCGGCACCCGCTGCGCCGGGGACAGGTTCATCTCGCCGCGCAGCGCGCGCACCGCCTCGACCTGGGCCTTGAGTTCGGCCATCCAGACCTCGGCCTGTTCGTCGACGCGCGACAGGTCCGCGCGCGGGTAGGGCTGGACGCTGATACTGGTCTGCTCATCCGGCCGGCGCTTGCCGGCGACCACTGACACTTGCTGCCAGAGTTCTTCGGTGATGAAGGGAATGATGGGGTGGGCCAGCCGCAGCACTGCTTCGAGCACGCGGATCAGCGTCTGGCGCGTGGCCAGCTGCTGGCCGGGCGTGCCCTGCTGCAGCCGGACCTTGGCCAGTTCCACGTACCAATCGCAGTATTCGTCCCAGACGAAGCGGTAGATGGCGTTGGCGATGTTGTCGAAGCGGTAGTCGGCAAAGCCGCGCTCGACCTCGGCCTCCAGGCGCTGCAGCAGGCTGACGATCCACTTGTCGGCCGCCCCGGGTTCGGGCGCCAGCCCTTGCGGGCCGGGCAGGTGGCCGTCGGTGTTCATCAGCACGAAGCGCGTGGCATTCCACAGCTTGTTGCAGAAGTTGCGGTAGCCTTCGCAGCGCTTGAGGTCGAAGTTGATGTTGCGCCCGAGGGTGGCGTAGGCGGCCATCGTGAAGCGCAGCGCATCGGTGCCGTAGGCCGGAATGCCGTTGGGGAATTCGCGCCGGGTCTTTTTCTCGATGTCGCCGGCCTGCTTGGGGTTCATCAGGCCGTAGGTGCGCTTGGCCACCAGCGACTCCAGGTCGATGCCGTCGATGAGGTCGACCGGATCCAGCGTATTGCCCTTGGACTTGCTCATCTTCTGGCCGTCGGCGTCGCGGATCAGGCCGTGCACGTAGACGTGCCGGAAGGGGATCTGCCCGGTCATGTGGGTGGTCATCATGACCATGCGGGCGACCCAGAAGAAGATGATGTCAAAGCCCGTGACCAGCACGCTGGATGGCAGGTAGCGCTCCAGGTCCGGCGTGCGGTCCGGCCAGCCCAGGGTGGTGAAGGGCACCAGCGCCGACGAGAACCAGGTATCGAGCACGTCGGGATCGCGCGCCAGCGGCCCTTCGACGCCGGCCGCGCGCGCCTGGGCGAGCGCCTCCTCTTCGTTGTGGGCCACGAAGACCTGCCCGTCGGACGAATACCAGGCCGGGATGCGGTGGCCCCACCAGAGCTGGCGCGAGATGCACCAGTCCTGGATGTTCTCCAGCCACTGGTTGTAGGTGGCTGTCCAATTCTCGGGGTAGAACTTGATGCGGCCGTCGGCGACCACTTCCAGCGCCACCTCCGTAATGCTCTTGCCCGGGTGCAACGTGCCCTCGGGCGCCGGCTTGCTCATGGCGACGAACCATTGGTCGGTCAGCATGGGCTCGAGCACGACGCCGGTGCGGTCGCCCTTGGGCTGCATCATCTTGTGCGGCTCGACCTTGACCAGGTAGCCCTGCTTTTCCAGCTCCGCCACCACGGCCTTGCGCGCCTCGTAGCGGTCCATGCCCTGGAACTGCTTGGGCCCGTTTTCGTTGATGCGCGCATCCAGCGTAAAGATCACGATCATGGGCAGGTTGTGCCGCTGCGCGCACGCGTAGTCATTGAAGTCGTGCGCGCCGGTGATCTTGACGCAGCCGGTGCCGAAGTCCGGGTCGACGAAATCGTCGGCGATGATGGGGATGTTGCGGTCGCATAGCGGCAGCTCGACCATCTTGCCGACCAGGTGGCGGTAGCGCTCGTCATCGGGGTGCACGGCCAGCGCACCATCGGCCAGCATGGTCTCGGGCCGCGTGGTGGCGATCGTCATGCCGCGCAGCGTGACCGTCTTGCCGTCCTTGTCGACGATGGTTTGTGGCCCGTCCACGAACGGGTAGCAGATGTGCCACATGTAGCCGTCGACTTCCTCCATCTGGACTTCCAGGTCGCTGACGGCGGTCAGCAGCTTCGGGTCCCAGTTGACCAGGCGCTTGCCACGGTAGATCAGGCCCTCGCGATACAGTCGCACGAAGGCCTCGACCACGCCGCGCGACATGCGCTCGTCCATGGTGAAGTACTCGCGCGGCCAGTCCGCCGACGCGCCCAGGCGGCGCACCTGGCGCGTGATGGTGTTGCCGGACTGCTCCTTCCATTCCCAGACTTTTTCGATGAAGCGCTCGCGTCCCAGGTCGTGGCGCGACACCTTCTGCGCATCGAGCTGGCGCTCGACCACGATTTGCGTGGCGATGCCCGCATGGTCGGTGCCCGGCACGAATACCGTATCGTGGCCGCGCATGCGGTGGTAGCGGACCAGCCCGTCCATGATCGTCTGGTTAAAGGCATGCCCCATGTGCAGGGTGCCGGTGACGTTGGGCGGGGGGAACTGGATCACGTAGGGTTCGCCAGTGCCTTCCTGGACGTGACGGCCGGCGCTGAAATAGCCGCGTGCCTCCCATTCGGCGTACCAGCGCGATTCGATTTCTGCGGGTTCGAAGCTCTTGGAAAGTTGGCGGGTCTCTTTCTGCGAATCTGGGGTCATTGCAAGTTCCGGCAGCGGCGCGCCGCGGCAGTCGCGGCGCAAAGGGCAAGCCGACAATTTTAAAATGGTTGCAGGATGGCCGGCATGCTAAAATGCCAGGTTGTTGAAAGATTTCAGATTTTCCCGCTTTTACAAAAATCTAGCCCTGCGGCGGCCCGGGCGCCAACGCCCAGGCCGTTTGTCGCCGGGCTTTTTTGCACATACCTGGAGTGACTAGATGTCCATTGAACGTACCCTGTCGATCATCAAGCCCGATGCCGTGGCCAAGAACGTCATTGGCCAGATCGTGGCGCGCTTCGAACAGGCCGGCCTGAAGGTGGTGGCCGCGCGCATGGTGCAGCTGTCGCGCGGCGACGCCGAGCGCTTCTACGCCGTGCACAAGGAGCGTCCCTTCTTCAAGGACCTGGTCGACTTCATGGTATCCGGCCCGGTGTTCGTGCAGGTGCTCGAAGGCGAGAACGCGATCCAGAAGAACCGCGACCTGATGGGCGCGACCGATCCCAAGAAGGCCGCCCCCGGCACGATCCGCGCCGACTTCGCCGAAAGCATCGATGCCAACGCTGTCCACGGCTCGGACGCGCCCGAAACCGCCCGTGCCGAAATCGCGTTCTTCTTCCCGGAAATCGACATCCACAGCCGATAGCGATGGGCCGGTGCGCCGTGCCCCGCCCGCTGGCGGTGCTGCACGGCGGCAGCACCGGAACCCCGGCGCCCGATGCCGGGCGCATCGCAGGCACATGAAGGCACAGACATGCAAACCGCCCAGCGCCTGAACCTGCTCGGAATGGATGCCGGCGCGCTGGCCGACCTGGTCGGCCAGTGGGGCGGCAAGCCGTTTCGCGCCCGGCAACTGCAGCGCTGGGTGCATCAGCGTGGCGCGGCCGACTTCGACGTCATGACCGACCTGGCGCGCGATTTCCGCGCCAGTCTGGCCGAGCGCTGCATCATCAGCGCGCCGCCGGTGATCGCCGAACAGCGTTCGGCCGATGGCACGCGCAAATGGCTGTTCGACGTGGGGCAGGGCAATGCCGTGGAGGCGGTCTTCATCCCCGAGGATGACCGTGGCACGCTGTGCATTTCCAGCCAAGCCGGCTGCGCGGTGAACTGCCGGTTCTGCTCCACCGGTCACCAAGGGTTCAACCGCAACCTGACCGCCGCCGAGATCATCGGCCAGCTCTGGCACGCCATGCGCGTGCTGCAGGCCGACCGGGCCAGCGCCCGGTTGCCACGCGACGGCGGCAAGCCCGACACGGACGCCCGCGTGATCAGCAACGTGGTCCTGATGGGCATGGGCGAGCCGCTGCTCAATTACGACCAGGTGCTGGTCGCGCTGCGGCTGATGCTCGACGACAACGCCTACGGGCTGTCGCGCCGGCGCGTCACCGTGTCGACCTCGGGCGTCGTGCCCATGATGGATCGCCTGGCCCAGGATTGTCCGGTGGCACTGGCGGTGTCGTTGCACGCGCCCAACGATGCGTTGCGCGACCAGCTCGTGCCGCTGAACCGCAAGTATCCGCTGGACGACCTGCTGGCGGCGTGCGAGCGCTACCTGGCGCACGCGCCGCGCGACTTCATCACCTTCGAATACGTCATGCTGGACGGCATCAACGATGCCGACAGCCATGCCCGCGAACTCGTCGACATCGCGCGCCGGGTATCGTGCAAGTTCAACCTCATTCCGTTCAACCCGTTCCCCGAGTCCGGGCTGAAGCGCTCGCCCCCGGCGCGCGTCAACGCCTTTGCGCAGCGGCTCATGGACGCTGGCGTGGTGACCACAATCCGCAAGACGCGAGGCGATGACATCGCTGCCGCCTGCGGCCAGCTGGCTGGCGAAGTGCGCGACCGTACCCGCCTGCGCGAGCGGGCCGCCGTGCGCGGGCCCATTCCCATCAAGGAGCTGCGTGCATGAACGCTCCCGATCCGGCCGTCGTCCAGGCATCCGTCGATGATTCCGTTCCGGCAGCCGCGATCGGAGCCGCCCTGCGGCAGTTGCGCGAGTCCCGCGGCTGGACGCTGGCCGACGTGTCGGTGCGGCTGAAGTTTTCTCCGCGACAGATCGACGCGCTGGAAAACGAGCGCTGGGACGAGCTGCCCACCGGGGTGTCGCTGCGTGGCCTGGTGCGCAACTACGCGCGCCTGCTGGGCGTGGATCCGGCCGCCATGTTGAGCGCGTTGCAGCCGCACCTCGGCGCCCCGGCCGCCTCGCCGGTGCGGCCGTCCGTGCAGGGGCGCGGCGTGATGCAGCACGAGGAACGCTCGGGCGGCGGCTCGATTGCCTGGATCGTCGCCATTCTGGCGGTGCTGGCTGCCGCGCTGGGCTATGCTTTCTGGCACGGCTGGCTGCCCGCGCAGTGGCTGAGCCTGGACTGGCTTTCTCCTTCGGCCTCTTGATGCAAGTTTCCGATTCCTCCTGCCCCGCGGCCGGCGCGCCCGCCCCGGTCGGTCCCGCCGCCCGGCGTGCCACCCGTTGCGTCACCGTGCGCTGGAACGACGCGGTGGTGCGCATCGGCGGGGCGGCGCCCGTGGCGGTGCAGTCCATGACCAACACCGACACGGCCGATCCGATCGCCACGGCCATCCAGGTCAAGGAGCTGGCCCAGGCCGGTTCCGAAATCGTGCGCATCACCGTCAATACGCCGGAAGCCGCGCGCGAGGTGCCCGCCATCCGCGAGCAGCTTGACCGCATGAACGTGTCCGTGCCGCTGGTGGGCGACTTCCATTTCAACGGGCACAAGCTGCTGACCCAGTTCCCCGAGTGCGCGCAGGCGCTGTCGAAGTACCGTATCAACCCGGGCAACGTGGGCGGCGGAAAAAAGCGCGAGGACAACTTCGCGCAGATGATCGAAGTGGCCTGCCGCTACGGCAAGCCGGTGCGCATCGGCGTGAACTGGGGCAGCTTGGACCACGAGCTGATGGCACGCATGATGGACGAGAACAGCCGTCGCGCCGAGCCCTGGGATGCCCAGGCGGTCATGCGCGAGGCGCTGGTCGTCTCGGCCATCGGCAACGCGCGCCGGGCCGAAGCGCTTGGCTTGCCGGGCGACGCCATCGTGCTTTCGTGCAAGGTCAGCCATGTCCAGGACCTGATCGCCGTCTATCGCGAGCTGTCCGCACGCTGCGATTATCCGCTGCACCTGGGATTGACCGAGGCGGGCATGGGCAGCAAGGGCATCGTCGCCTCCACCGCAGCGCTTGCGGTGCTGCTGCAGGAAGGCATCGGCGACACGATACGGATATCGCTGACGCCCGAGCCGGGCGGAGACCGCACGCGCGAAGTCATCGTCGCGCAGGAAATCCTGCAGAGCATGGGCTTGCGCGCCTTCGCGCCCATGGTCGTCGCATGCCCGGGGTGCGGCCGCACCAGCAGTACGTTTTTCCAGGAACTGGCCGACAGCATCCAGTCATACCTGCGCCGGCAAATGCCCGTCTGGCGCAGCCGCTATCCGGGCGTGGAAAACCTCAACGTGGCGGTCATGGGCTGCGTGGTCAACGGCCCGGGCGAAAGCCGGCATGCCGACATCGGCATCAGCCTGCCGGGCACTGGCGAAGTGCCGGCCGCGCCCGTCTTCATCGACGGCGAGCGCACCGTCACGCTAAAGGGCGAGCGCATCGCGGAGGAATTCCAGGCCTTGGTCGAAGACTACGTGGCGCGCCGCTACGGCGCGGCAACCGCAAACCATACCCAATAAAGCAAGCGACGGCGCCGCGCGGACTGCCCCAGCCGGGCGCGGCGCGTTTTTCTTACGACTCATGACGCAACCCTTCCAGAAAGTGTCCGCCATCCGCGGCATGAACGACATCTTGCCCGACGCGAGCAGCCGTTGGGAGGAACTCGAGGACATCGTCCGCGCTTGGCTGCGCAGCTACGGTTATCGCGGCCTGCGCACACCCGTGCTCGAGCACACGCGGCTGTTCGCCCGCGGCATCGGCGAGGTGACCGACATCGTCGAGAAGGAGATGTACACCTTCACCGACTCGCTCAATGGCGACATGCTGACGATGCGGCCCGAGTTCACGGCCGGGATCGTGCGGGCGGTGATCGAGCACAATCTGCTGTATGACCGCCCGCAGCGCGTCTACGCCATTGGCCCGGTCTTCCGGCACGAGCGGCCGCAGCGCGGACGCTACCGCCAGTTCCACCAGATCGACGTCGAGGCGCTGGGCTATGCCGGCCCCGACATCGACGCCGAGATGATCGTCATGCTGCGCCGCCTGTGGCGGCGCCTGGGGCTGACCGACCTGCGCCTTGAATTGAATTCCCTGGGGCAGCCCGAGGAGCGGGCAGCCCACCGCGCGGCGCTCATCGAGCACCTGGAGCGCCACCGCGACGTGCTGGACGAAGACGGGCTGCGTCGCATGTACACCAACCCCTTGCGCGTGCTCGACACCAAGAATCCGGCCATGCAGGAAATGGCCAACGCCGCGCCGCGGCTGTTCGACTTCCTGGGGTCGGAGTCGCGCGCGCATTTCGACGGGGTCTGCCAGCGCCTGGCCGATGCAGGCATCGAATACCGACTCAATCCGCGGCTCGTGCGCGGGTTGGATTACTACAATCTGACCGTTTTCGAGTGGGTGACCGACCGCCTGGGCGCGCAGGGCACGGTCTGCGGCGGCGGCCGCTACGATGGCCTGATCCAGCTGCTGGGCGGCAAGCCGGCGCCGGCGGTGGGGTTTGCCATCGGCATGGAGCGCCTGCTCGACCTGTGGGAACAGGCCGGTGCCGGCGCTGCGCGCCCCGAATGCCAGGTCTACGTGGTGCACCAGGGCGACGAAGCCGCCCGGCGCGCCGCGGCCGTAGCCGAGTCGCTGCGCGACGTCGGCCTGGACGTGGTCGTGCACGCCGGCGGCGGCAGCTTCAAGTCGCAGTTCAAGCGTGCCGATGCCAGCGGGGCCCGGGTAGCGGTTATCCTTGGCGCCGACGAAGTGGCCGCCGGCGTGGCCGGCGTGAAGTGGCTGCGTGGCCGGTCCGGCGACGGGCCGGTGCAGGAACAGGTCCGGCTCGAGGATCTGGCGGCCGTCTTGCAATCGGGGATTTGATTCATGGCATACGATCTGGAAGAACAGGAAAAGCTGGACGCGATCAAGCAGTGGTGGGGGCGCTACGGCACGCCCATCCTGAGCGCAGCTGCCATCGTGCTGGCCGTCTTCGCCGGATGGCGCGGCTGGCAGTGGTACGAAAATCACCGCGCCAGCCAAGCCATGGGGTATTTCGAGGCGCTCGAGGACGCGGCGCGGCATAGCGGCGACGACTCCACCGCGCGGCTCAAGGCCGCGGCCCGCACCCTGCGCGAGGATTTCGCCGGCACCGCGTATGCGGCGCGTGGCGCGTTGGTGGCCGCCCAGGCCCTGCAGGAGCGAAAGGACCTGGACGCGGCGCGTGAGCAGCTGGAATGGGTCGCCAAGGGCAAGGATCCGGCGCTGGCCGCGGTCGCGCGCCTGCGCTTGGCCGGCCTGCTGCTGGATCAGAAGCAATACGACCAGGCGCTGGGCCAGCTGGCCAACCCGCCCCAGGCCTTTGCCGCGCTATTTGAGGATCGCCGCGGCGATGTGCTGGCCGCGCAAGGCAAGGCCGACGAAGCGCGCAAGGCGTGGGAATCCGCGCTGCAAACCATGGGCAGCGAGCATCCCCTGGCCCCGGTCGTGCAACTGAAACTCGACGCCTTGAGCGGAGCGCAATCGTGATGGTCCCTGCAAATGTGCGTCGCGCCCTGCGCGGCCTGACATCCCTGGCGTGCGCCGCGGCGCTGGCCGGCTGCTCGATGTTTTCCGACGATGATGCGCGCTATGCGCCGCAACCCCTTACCGACTATCCGCCCGGGGTATCGGCGCGCATCGCCTGGCGTGCCGACGTCGGCAGCGGCGCCGGCATAGGATTTGCACCGGTCGTGCTCGACGGCGCGGTGTACGCGGCGGCCGCCGACGGCCACGTCGCCAAGTACGACCTAGCCACCGGCAAGGTGATCTGGCGGCGCGACACCGACGTGCGCCTGTCGGCAGGCGTCGGCACCGACGGCCGGATCACGGCGGTGGCCACGCCGCAAGGCCAGGTGATCGCGCTGGACGAAAACGGCGCGGAAAAATGGCGCGCCCAGGCTACCAGCGAAGTCAGCATCGCACCGGCCGTGGGCTTCGGCGTGGTCGTGGTACGTAGCGGCGACTATCGCATCCAGGCGTTCAACGCCGAAACTGGCGAGCGCATCTGGAGCGTGCAGCGCCCCGGCCCGGCCCTGGCGCTGCGGGCGCCCACGCAGATGCAAATGGCCGAAGGACTGGTCATCACCGGCATGCCTGGCGGGCGGCTGATGGCGCTGAACACCGCCACGGGCAACGTGCAGTGGGAAGGTACCGTCGCCACGCCGCGCGGCTCCAGCGACCTGGAGCGGGTCAACGATGTGGTGGGCGCGCCGCAACTGGCCGGCCGCCTGCTGTGCGCGGTCGCCTACCAGGGCCGCATCGTGTGCTTCGACGCGTCGGCCGGCGGCCGGCCGCTGTGGTCCAAGGAATTCTCCAGCGCCTCGGGCATGGCCGTGGGTGGCCGCTTCGCCTTCGCGGCCGACCAGCACAGCGTCGTGCACGGATTCGCGCTGGAAGGCGGCGGCAATATCTGGAAGCAGGATGCCCTGCGCAACCGCCGCCTGTCGGCGCCTGCGGTGGTCGGCAACGTGGTCGCCGTCGGCGACTTCGAAGGCTACGTGCACTTCCTGTCCGCGCAGGACGGACGCCTGCTCGGCCGTATCTCCGTGGGCGGCGATCCCATCATCGCGCCGCCCGTGGCGACGCCTTCGGGCGTGGTCGTACAGGACAGCGACGGCGAGCTGGCCTTCATTTCGGTAGAGTAAGCCCGTGCCGCTCAAGCCTGTCGTCGCACTCGTGGGCCGCCCCAACGTGGGCAAGTCCACGCTGTTCAACCGCCTGACGCGTTCGCGTGCGGCCCTGGTCGCGGATTTTTCCGGCCTGACCCGCGATCGCCATTACGGCGAGGGCCGGGTGGGCGGCAAGCCCTACATCGTGGTCGATACCGGCGGCTTCGAACCCGTGGCCAAATCGGGCATCCTGGTCGAAATGGCGCGCCAGACGCGCCAGGCCATCGCCGAAGCCGACGCCGTGATTTTCCTGGTCGATGCGCGCGCCGGCTTGAACGCACACGACCAGGAGATCGCCGACCTGCTGCGCCGTACCGGCCGGCGGGTGGTGCTGGCGGTCAATAAGGCCGAAGGCATGGCGCACAGCGCTGCCATCGCCGAATTCCACGAGCTGGGGCTAGGCCAGCCGATGGCCATATCGGCCGCGCACGGCGACGGCGTGGCCGACCTGATCGACACCGCCCTTGCCGGGCTGGGCGAGGCCGAGGACGAACTGGCGTACGACCTGCCCGAGAAGACCGATGCGCAGATCGAGGCCGAGCTGGCCGCCGGCGATGCCGCCGAGGCGGCCGAGGCGCCTCGGGTCGAGCACCGCATCAAGCTGGCCATCGTCGGCCGCCCCAACGTGGGCAAGTCCACGCTGATCAATACCTTGCTGGGCGAGGAGCGCGTCATCGCCTTCGACATGCCTGGCACCACGCGCGACGCCATCGAAATCGACTTCGAGCGAGAAGGGGTGCGCTACACGCTCATCGACACGGCCGGCCTGCGCAAGCGCGGCAAGGTCTTCGAAGCGATAGAGAAGTTCTCCGTCATCAAGACGCTGCAGGCCATCGAAGCGAGCAATGTGGTGCTGCTGATGCTCGATGCCCAGCAGGACATCTCCGAGCAGGACGCGCACATCGCCGGCTTCGTGCTCGAGACTGGCCGCGCCCTGGTGGTGGCCATCAATAAGTGGGACGGCTTGGACACCGAGCGGCGCGAGCGCATCATGCGCGAGTTCGACCGCAAGCTGCGCTTTTTGTCGTTTGCCCGCATGCATACGGTGTCCGCACTCAAAGGGCAGGGAGTCAACGCGCTGCTGAAGTCGGTGCAGGCAGCCCACGCCGCGGCGTTCGCCAAACTGTCCACGCCCAAGCTCACGCGCGAGCTGCACGCCGCGGTCGAGCAACAGCCGCCGCCTCGCAAGGGCATCTTCCGGCCCAAGCTGCGCTATGCGCACCAGGGCGGGCAGAACCCGCCGCGCATCGTCATTCACGGCAACGCGCTCGATGCCGTGCCCGACTCGTACCGGCGCTACCTGGAGACGCGCTTTCGCCAGGCCTTCAAACTGACCGGCACGCCGCTGCGCATCGAGTTCAAGTCTTCACGCAATCCGTATGTGGACGGCAAGTAATGGATCGAACGGATAGTCCCGCGCCAGGGCGCTACTGGAGCGCGCGGGTGCATGGGCTGCAGCCCTACGTGCCGGGCGAGCAGCCCAGGCTGCAAAACCTGATCAAGCTCAACACCAACGAATTACCGTACGGACCCTCGCCGCTGGCGCTGCAGGCCATACGCGAAGCCGCGGCCGACAGCCTGCGCCTGTATCCGGATCCGGGCTCGGACGATCTGCGCCAGGCGATCGCCGAGGCGTGCGGCACCCGGCCCGAATGCGTGTTCGTCGGCAACGGCTCGGACGAAGTGCTTGCCCACGCCTTCCAGGCCCTATTGCGCCAAGACCGGCCGCTGTACTTTCCCGACGTCACCTACAGCTTTTACCCCGTGTATTGCGGGCTGTACGACGTCGCGTTCCGGGAGATCCCGCTGACCGAGGATTTTCGCGTCGATCCGGACGACTACCTGCGCGAGCCGCGCGCCGGCGCGATCATCCTGGCCAACCCGAACGCGCCCACGGGCCGGGCGCTCGGCCGCGACGACATCGCCCGCATCGCCGCGGGCAACCCGGATGCGCCCGTGGTGATAGACGAAGCCTACGTCGATTTCGGCGCGGAATCGGCCGTGCCGCTGATCGAGCAATATCCCAACCTGCTCGTGGTGCAGACGCTGTCGAAATCACGCGCGCTCGCCGGGCTGCGCGTGGGCTTTGCCATCGGCCATCCCGATCTCATTCAGGGCCTGGAGCGGGTCAAGAACAGCTTCAACTCCTATCCGCTCGATCGCCTGGCCCAGGCAGGGGCGGCCGCCGCCATGCGCGACCGCGACTACCTGCAGCGCACCTGCCAGGCCGTCATGGCCAGCCGCCAGGCGTTGACACAGTCCCTGCAGGACCTGGGCTTCGAGGTTTTGCCGTCGCTGGCCAATTTCGTCTTTGCCCGGCATCCGTCGCGCGACGCGGGCGAACTGGCCGCCGCCTTGCGCGAGCGGGGCATCATCGTGCGTCATTTCGCCCGCGCGCCGCGCATCGCGCAATTCTTGCGCATCACCGTCGGCACCGATGAGCAGTGCGCGGCCCTGGCCGCGGCGCTTGCCGAAATCCTGCGCTGACCCGGCACGCGCGACACGCCAGCGCCGGTCGGTATATGATCGATGTTGCGGCGCACAATGCTTGCGCGCCGCACCGGGATGACCATCCATTCCGGGCCTTTTCCAGGCACGCGAAAGTCGCCGCCCGCGGCGGCGGCTCGGCTGGCATGCTTGGGGAAAACCCTGTAGAGTACGTATGTTGTGGCATCGCCACTTAAGAACAACATGATTTGGAGCCTGGCCAATGAGCAATAAAGGGCAAACCCTGCAAGATCCCTTCTTGAACACGCTGCGCAAGGAACACGTGCCGGTGTCCATATACCTGGTCAACGGCATCAAATTGCAAGGCCAGATTGAATCTTTCGACCAATACGTGGTGCTGCTGCGCAATACCGTGACGCAGATGGTCTACAAGCACGCCATTTCCACCGTCGTGCCCGCCCGCCCCGTGAACTTCCAGGTCGAAGTCCCGACGGAATAATCAGCCTTTGCTGCGCATAGCATCCCAGCCCGCCGCACGCACCGTGACGGCGGGCATTTTTGACTCCTTTCCATGCGTGCACTGATCGTCAGCGTCGACTTGGGCGACCCGGACCACCAGGCGCACGCCGACGAATTCGCGATGCTCGCCCGCGGCGCGGGGGCCGACATCGTCGCCACCGTGAGCGTGCGGCGCGCACGCCCCGACGCCGCGCATTTCATCGGCTCGGGCAAGCTTGAGGAAGCGGTGGCGATCGCCGGCGCCGAGCGGGCCGACATCGTGCTGTTCGACCAGCCGCTTTCACCCGCGCAGCAGCGCAACCTGGAACGCGCCTTCAAGCTGCGCGTGGTTGACCGCGTGGCGCTCATCCTGGACATCTTCGCGTTGCGGGCCAAGAGCCACGAGGGCAAGCTGCAGGTCGAGCTGGCCCAGCTCCAGCACTTGGCCACGCGGCTGACGCGGCTGTGGACCCACCTGGAGCGCCAGCGTGGCGGCATCGGCATGCGCGGCCCCGGCGAATCGCAGCTCGAAATGGACCGGCGCATGATCGGCGCCCGGGTCAAGGTGCTGCGCGAGCGCCTGGACAAGGTCGAGCGCCAGCGCAAGACCCAGCGTCGGGCGCGGGCGCGCGGCACGACGCTGTCGGTCTCGCTCGTGGGCTACACCAACGCTGGCAAGTCCACGCTATTCAACGCCCTGACGCGTGCGGGCGCCTACGCCGCCGACCAACTGTTCGCCACGCTGGACACCACGACGCGGCGCATTTGGATCGAGGGGGCGGGGCAGGTAACGCTGTCGGACACCGTCGGCTTCATCCGCGACCTGCCGCCCAACCTGATCGCGGCCTTTCGCGCCACCCTGGAAGAAACCATACACGCCGACTTGCTGCTGCACGTGGTCGACGCCTCCAGCGCCCAGCGCGACGAGCAGATCGCCGAGGTCGACAAGGTCCTTGCGGAAATCGGCGCGGCCGACATCCCCCGCATACTGGTCTACAACAAGATTGACGCGGCGGGCCTGGCGCCCCGGGTCGACCGCGATGCGCATGGTACGATTGCGCGGGTATTTGTCAGCGCAATCGAGCGCGCCGGACTGGACGCGTTGCGCGGGGCAATCGCAGAGGCCGGCAGAATCGCGGGAAACAATGGGTCTGATTTCCAAACTCTTCAATCTCAATGACCCCGGCTGGGGCCGCGGCGGCGGCAACGGTGGTTCCGAGCCGCCGCGTCGTCCCGGCAAGAGCGACGGCCCGCCCGACCTCGACGAAGTCTGGCGGGATTTCAACAACCGCATCAGCGCGCTGTTCGGCCGCAAAGGTGGCGGGCGCGGCCCGACCAATCCAAGCGGGGGCGCCATGCCGTCGCCGCGCGGCGGCCGCATCGGCGCCGGCGTGATCCTGGCCGTCATCGTGGCCCTGTGGCTGGCCAGCGGCTTCTACATCGTCGAGGAAGGGCAGGTCGGCGTGGTCACCCAGTTCGGCAGGTACAAGGCCACCACGCCGGCGGGCTTCCAGTGGAGGCTGCCTTATCCCATCCAGGAACACGAACTCGTCAACGTTTCGCAGCTGCGCACCTTCGAAGTGGGTTTTCGCGGCAGCGCGCGCAACAAGGTGCTGCCCGAGTCGCTGATGCTGACCGACGACGAGAACATCATCGACATGCAGTTCGTCGTGCAATACCGCCTGCAGCCCGAAGGCGCACCTGATTACTTGTTCCGTACCAGCGATCCCGACGAGTCGGTGCGCCAGGCGGCCGAAACCGCCATGCGCGAAGTGGTCGGCACCAAGCCCATGGACTTCGTGCTGTACGAAGGCCGCACCGAGGTCGCCAGCGAAGTCCAGCGGCTGATGCAGACCATACTGGACCGGTACCAGACGGGCATCCAGATCAGCACCGTGGCCATCCAGAACGTGCAACCGCCCGAGCAGGTGCAGGCGGCGTTCGACGACGCGGTCAAGGCCGGCCAGGACCGCGAGCGCCAGATCAACGAAGGCCAGGCCTACGCCAACCAGGTCGTGCCGTTGGCGCGCGGCCAGGCCTCGCGCATGATCGAGCAGGCCGAGGGCTACCGCGCCAAGGTCGTGGGCGACGCCAAGGGCGACGCCGCGCGCTTCCAGAGCATTTTGGCCGAATACGAGAAGGCGCCCGACGTGATGCGCCAGCGCATGTACCTCGAAACGATGCAGGAAATCTTCAGCCGCGCGAGCAAGGTCATGGTTGATGCCGAAGGCAGCAACCAGATGCTGTACCTGCCGCTGGACAAAATCATGCAGCAGGCCGTCCAGGATGCCGGCAAGGCGCCGGCGCCGGCAGGCGGCTCGTCATCCACCAGCCTGCCGGGGGCCAGCCAGCCGACGGTGCCATCCTTGCCCAGGCCCTCGGGCGCGGCGGCCGGCTCCAACGCGCTGACCCGCGACCGCTCGACGCGCTGAAGGAGGACACGTCATGCAACGCCTCATGCCCGTCCTCGTCGGCCTGCTCATCGTCTTGGCGGCGGCCTCTTCGTGCATGTTCGTCGTGCGCGAGCGCGACTACGCGCTGGTCTTCGCGCTGGGCGAGGTGCGCCGCGTCATCAGCGAACCCGGCCTGTACTTCAAGGCGCCGCCGCCCTTCCAAAACGTGGTGCGCCTGGACAAGCGGCTGCTGTCCATTGAATCGCAGGACGCCGAGCGCATCCAGACCTCCGAGAAGAAGAACCTGCTCATCGATTCCTACGTGAAGTGGCGCATCGCCGATCCGCGGCTGTACTACATCACCTTCGGGACCAACGAGCGAGCCACGCAGGAGCGGCTGCTGGCGCAGATTCGCGACGCGCTCAACGCCTCGGTCAACGTGCGCACCGTCCAGGACGTGGTCTCCAACGAGCGCAACAAGATCATGTCCGAGATCCTGGCCAACGTCGCCCAGCGCGCCAAGCCGCTGGGCGTGGAGATCGTCGACGTGCGCTTAAAGCGCATCGAGTTCGCGCCCGAGATTTCCGAATCCGTCTACCGCCGCATGGAGGCCGAGCGCACCCGCGTGGCCAACGAACTGCGTTCGATCGGCGCGGCCGAAAGCGAAAAGATCCGTGCCGAGGCCGACCGCCAGCGCGAAGAGATCATCGCCGATGCGTACGCACGGGCGCAGCGCATCATGGGCGAGGGCGATGCCACGGCCAGTGCGATCTATGCCGAGGCCTTCGGCAAGGATCCTGAGTTCTACCGCTTCTACAAGAGCCTGGAAGGCTACCGGGCCGCGTTCTCCAAGCCGGGCGACGTGATCGTGGCCGACCCGAGCTCGGAGTTCTTCCAGTTCATGAAGTCGTCGCAGGGCGGCAGCGCCGGGCAGGGCGCGGCCGGGCGCTAGGCGCCTGGCCTCCTTGCGGCGCAAAACGGGCTACAATAACCCGTAAGCTACGATTCACCACAGGCGGCTTGCCGGGCTTACGCTCCAAGCCGCCTTTTGTTTTGGGCGCCGCATGGCGGCCGCCACCCGCGCCTCGGGGGATCTGGGGCCGAGACAGTACATGGGCAACTGGCTGCTGCCGGAGGGCCTGGCCGATATTCTCCCGGCCGAGGCGCGCCGGATGGAAGAGCTGCGCCGGCGCCTGCTGGACCTGTACCGCACGTACGGGTACGAGCTGGTCGCGCCGCCGCTGGTGGAATACATCGATTCGCTGCTGTCGGGCACCGGCACCGACTTGAACCTGCACACTTGCAAGCTCGTGGACCAGCTATCCGGCCGGACCCTGGGCGTGCGCGCGGACATGACGCCGCAGGTCACCCGCATCGACGCCCACCTGCTCAACCGCGCGGGCGTCACCCGCCTGTGCTACTGCGGGCCAGTGCTGCACGCCCGGCCTGCCGGCCTGCTGTCCGGCCGGGAGCTGCTGCAGATCGGCGCCGAGCTTTACGGCCACCAAGGCTTCGAGGCTGACGTCGAAATCGTCTGCCTGGCGCTGGAGACGGTGCGTGCGGCCAGCGTGGCGCAGCCGCGGCTGGACCTGTGCCATCCCGGCCTGGTGCGCGCCATCATCGATGCCGACCCAGCCGCGGCCGGCCAGGCCGACGACATCGTCGCCCTGTTGCGCGAAAAGGACATCCCCGGGCTGGCGGCGCTGGCCGACGGCCCGTCCGGCGTGCGCCCCGAAACGCGGCAGGCCTTGCTGCGGCTGCCCGAGTTGTACGGGGGGCTGGACGTGCTCGACCGGGCGCGCAAGCAGCTGCCGGCCCTGCCGGGCGTGGCCGCCGCCTTGGACGCGCTGGCCGCGCTGTGCGCGGCACTGCCGGAAGTCAGCGTCGGCGTGGACCTGGCCGACGTGGGCGGCTATGGCTACCATTCCGGCGTCACGTTCGCCGTGTATGCCGAAGGCTGGCACGAAGCGCTTGTCCGGGGAGGGCGGTACGACGACGTCAGCCGCGCGTTCGGCCGCGCCCGGCCGGCAACGGGCTTTAGCCTGGACCTGCGGCGCCTGACTGCGGGGCTGGCGCCGGCGCAGGCCGCCCGGGCCGTGCGCGCACCCTGGGGCATGGACCCGGACCTGGTGCGCGCGGTGCGCCAACTGCGCGAGCAGGGCGAAGTCGTGGTGCAGATCCTGCCTGGCCACGAGCATGACCAGGACGAATTCGTCTGCGACCGGGAGCTCGTGTGCCTGGACGGCACCTGGACGGTCAGGGCGCTTTGAATAACCATTTGACCTTAGCGATATGAGCAAGAACGTAGTCGTGATCGGCACCCAGTGGGGTGACGAAGGCAAGGGCAAGATCGTCGACTGGCTGGCCGAATCGGCACAGGGCGTCGTGCGTTTCCAAGGCGGGCACAACGCCGGCCACACCCTCTGGATCAACGGCCAGAAGACCATCCTGCGCCTGATTCCCTCCGGCATCATGCACCCAGGCGTGACCTGCTACATCGGCAACGGCGTGGTGCTCTCGCCCGAGGCGCTGCTCAAGGAAATCGCCGAACTCGAGGCCGCCGGCCTGGATGTGCGTTCGCGACTGCAGATTTCCGAAGCCTGCCCGCTGATCCTGCCTTACCACGTGGCGATCGACCAGGCGCGCGAGGCCCGCAAGGGCGAAGGCAAGATCGGCACCACCGGCCGGGGCATCGGCCCGGCCTACGAGGACAAGGTCGCGCGCCGCGCCCTGCGTGTGCAGGACCTGTTCAACCCGGCCGTTTTCGAAGCCAAGCTGGCCGAAGTGCTCGACTATCACAACTTCGTGCTGACCCACTATTTGCAGGCCCCGGCCATTTCGGCCCAGGAAGTGCGCGACCAGGCGCTGGCGCTGGCTCCGCAGATCGCCCCCATGGTCAAGGACGTCTCCAGCAATCTGTGGGCCGTGCAGCAGGCCGGCGGCCGGCTGCTATTCGAAGGCGCGCAAGGGGCGCTGCTCGACGTCGATCACGGCACCTATCCCTACGTCACCAGCAGCAACTGCCTGGCCGGCGCGGCCTCGGCCGGTGCCGGCGTCGGCCCCCAGACGCTGCAGTACGTGCTCGGCATCACCAAGGCCTACGCCACCCGCGTGGGCTCGGGTCCTTTCCCGACCGAACTGGGCGACGAGGTCGGCGCGCACCTGGCCAACGTCGGCAAGGAATTCGGCTCGGTCACCGGCCGGCCCCGCCGCTGCGGTTGGTTCGACGGGGCGGCACTGCGCCGCTCGGTGCGCCTGAATGGTATTTCCGGGCTGTGCATCACCAAGCTGGACGTGCTCGACGGCCTGGAGACCATCCAGCTGGGGGTGGGCTACAAGGTCGACGGCAAGTTCTGCGACGTCCTGCCGTACGGCGCTGCCGCGGTGGCGCAGGCCGAGCCGGTGCTCGAGGAGCTGCCGGGCTGGAAGGAGTCGACCGTGGGCATCACCGAATACGACAAGCTGCCGGCCAACGCCCGCCGCTATTTGGAGCGCATGGCCGAAGTCTGCGGCGTGCCGGTGGACATGGTTTCGACCGGCCCGGACCGCAAGGAGACCATCGTCCTGCGCCATCCCTTCAAGGACTGACGGAGCGCCTGCGCATGAATACGCCTGCCAGCACCGACCGTGACCTTTGGGTCAGTTGGGATGATTACCACCGCTTGATCGAGCGCCTGTGCCTGATCGTTTACCAGTCCGGCTGGCAGTTCGACCAAATACTGTGCCTGGCCCGCGGCGGCGTGCGCGTCGGCGACGTCATGTCGCGCATCTTCGACGTACCGCTGGGCATCCTGGCCACCAGCAGCTACCGTGAGGCGGCCGGCACCAAGCAGGGCGAACTCGATATCGCCCAGTTCATCACGATTACGCGCGGGTCCCTGGCCGGCCGGGTGCTGCTGGTCGACGACATGGTCGACACCGGCCTGACCTTCAGCCGGGTCCGCGAGCACCTGGCGCAGCAGTTCCCGGCGATTTCAGAACTGCGCAGCGCGGTGCTGTGGTGGAAAGGCCACGCCCGGACCGCCCCCGATTACTACGTCGAAAAGCTGGAGACCAACCCCTGGATCCACCAGCCGTTCGAGGAGTACGACAGCCTGCGCCCCCACCAACTGGAGGCGTGGATCCGAAAAGGCGTGCGCAATTAGCCCTGCGCATGCTACAATTTCAAGTTACTTGGAACTTTTTACCCAGTAGACGCCTACATGCCTATTGTCCGCCTGAAAGAAAACGAACCGTTTGAAGCGGCGCTGCGGCGCTTTAAGCGCACCATCGAAAAGACGGGGCTGCTCACCGAGCTGCGCTCGCGCGAGTTCTACGAAAAGCCCACGGCCGAGCGCAAGCGCAAGCATGCCGCTGCGGTCAAGCGCCATTTCAAGCGGATCCGCAGCCAGCAGTTGCCGCCGCGTCTTTATTGATACTTGATCCCTGAGTCCTTCATCCAGGATCTGCTCGCCCGCGTCGACATCGTCGACGTCGTAGGGCGATACGTACAGCTGCGCAAAGGGGGGGCCAACCTGCTTGGCCTTTGCCCTTTCCACAACGAAAAGACGTCGTCGTTCACGGTCAGCCCGACCAAGCAGTTCTACCACTGCTTTGGCTGCGGCGCCCACGGCACCGCCATTCGTTTCCTCATGGAGCACACCGCCGCCAGTTTCCCGGAGGCGGTGCGCACGCTTGCGGCCTCGGTCGGCATGACCGTCCCGGAAGACGACCGCAGCCCGCGCCAGCGGGCCCAGGAAGCCCGGCGCCGCGAAGAAGTCTCCCGCCACACCCAGGTCCTGGAAGCGGCGCTAGCGCACTACCAGCGCCGGCTGCCCCAGGCGCCCGAGGCGATACGCTACCTCAAGCAGCGCGGCCTGACCGGCGAAATCGCCAAACGCTACGGCCTGGGCTGGGCCGATGGCGACCGCCAGGGCCTGGCCAAGGTTTTTGCCCACTACGAAGACCCGGCGCTGGTCGAGGCCGGGCTGGTCATCGAGTCCGAAGACGGGCGGCGCTACGACCGTTTCCGCGAGCGGGTGATGTTTCCCATCCGCAACGCGCGCGGCGCCCTGGTCGGCTTTGGTGGGCGCGTCATTGGCAAGGGCGAGCCCAAGTACCTCAATTCCCCCGAGACGCCACTGTTTTCCAAGGGCAACGAACTCTACGGGCTTTGGGAGGCGCGCCAGGCCATACGCACCGAGGGGCAGGTCATCGTCGTCGAGGGCTACATGGACGTGGTCGGCCTGGCCCAGCTGGGCATTGGCAACGCCGTGGCCACGCTGGGCACGGCCACGACGCCGGTGCACGTGCAAAAGCTGCTGCGTGCCAGCGACCGCATCGTCTTCAGCTTCGACGGCGATGCGGCCGGCCGCCGGGCCGCCTGGCGCGCGCTGCAAGCCTGCCTGCCGCTGGTGCGTGACGACGTGTCGATGCGTTTCCTGTTCCTGCCCGAGGAGCACGACCCGGATTCCTACGTGCGGGAATTCGGCGAGCAGGCCTTCCGTGCCCAGTTGGCCGAGGCGATGCCCCTGTCGCGGTTCTTGCTCGATGAGCTGGCTGCACGCCACAACCTGGCCGAGGCAGAGGGGCGTGCAGCCTGCGTGCACGAGGCGCGCCCGCTGATCGAGGCCATGCCCGAATGCGCCTTGCGCCTGCAACTGCAGCGCGAATTGGCGCGCATGGTCCAACTCACGCCCGAGGAGCTGGCCCAAACATTCGCGCTGGCCGCGCGCCCGGCTGTGCCGGCAGACGCCGGCGCGGCGGGCTTGGCGCCTGCTGGGGCGACCGCAGCCGGGGTGCCCGTGGCAGCCCTGCACGGGCCGGACGGTGCGATTGCCGTCCCGACGGGCGGGGCCGGCACGCCGCTTGCTTGGCGCAGGCAAGGCGGGCGGTCCTGGTCGGGGCGGTCCGGCCAGCCGGGCATGGCGCAGCCCGGGCGGCGACGCCCGGTCACGCCGTTGGCGCGGCGCCTGTTGCGGCTGCTGCTGGCGCATCCCGAGCTGGTCGACGTCATGGGCGACCAGCAGCTTGAAGTCCTCGAGCGCGGCCCCCATTTGGGCATGGTCAGGGACCTCATCGTGCTGGCCCGGGCGAGCGGGGCGCGCCACCTGGGGGCGCTGTGCGAGGCGGTGGAGCCGGGCACGGAACTGGCCGAGGTGCTGCATTCCATGGCCGGCGACGTGCTCGCGCAGGAAGACCTGCCCGATCCGCAGGCCGAGTGGGAGGATGCCCTGCGCCGCATCGAACTGGACGCGCTCAAGGCCGAGCAGGAGGAACTGGTCCGGGCCGGCCTGCCCGACGAGGCGGCGCGCCGGCATTACCAGGAACTCGCCAGGCGGATATCGGTTCTAATCGGAACCGGCCCACGATGAAGGCAAGCAATGAATGCGCTAGAATTAAAGGTTTCGCGTTTGGGCCGCCCTGGGTCGGGCGCGATGCCTATTTCCCCCTTGGACCAGTCGTCCTGCTCTTTTGAGCCCTTGCCCGCTTCGATGCGCTTGCGTCGGGTGGGATAAATCCTTAATGTGGCCGTTTTGCGACGGCCACGGAAGCGATCATGAGCAAATCCACCGGCAAAACCTCTACTGCAAGCACTTCGGACCGCATCGAAACGACCGCGACCGGCAAACCGGCGCGCGCCGTTGCCATGGCCGCCGAAAAGCCGACGGCCAAGGCGGCGGTGAAGGTTGCCGCCAAGGGCGCCGCCAAGACGGCCTCGAAGACGGCTTCCAAGACCGCGGCCAAGACGGCCGCCAAGACCGCGGCGGCCAAGAAATCGGCCAAGGGCGAGGCCACGGCGGCGTCGACGCGCGCCAGCCGCGCCAAGGCCAAGAAGGCCGAGGAAACGCTCACCGAGCTGGTGTCGCGCCCGGCGGGCACCGGCCGCCGCCCGGGACGGCCGTCCAAGAACGCCGGCAACGACGCGGCCGACTTCGACGACGTCTTGGACCATGACGGCGAGGGCGAGGTCGTACCGGATTTCAAGCCGGCCAAGCGCGGCAAGCGCGGCAAGGCCGATCCCAAGGACCTGATCGCGCGCGGCCCCGTTTCGCCCGAGGAATACGAAGCCCGCCGCAACCGCCTGAAGCAGCTGATCAAGCTGGGCAAGGACCGCGGCTACCTGACCTACGGCGAAATCAACGACCATCTGCCGGATGACCTGGTCGACGCCGAGGCCATCGACGGCATCATCAGCACCTTCAGCGACATGGGCATCGCGGTCTACGACCAGGCGCCAGATGCCGAAACGCTGCTGATGAGCGAAAACGCGCCGGTGGCGTCCAACGACGACGACGTCGAGGACGAGGCCGAAGCGGCGCTGACCACGGTCGATTCCGATTTCGGCCGCACCACCGACCCGGTGCGCATGTATATGCGCGAAATGGGCTCGGTCGAGCTGCTGACCCGCGAGGGCGAAATCGAGATCGCCAAGCGCATCGAGGAAGGCCTGAAGCACATGGTCATGGCGATTTCCGCCTGCCCGACCACGATCAACGAGATCCTCACGCACGTGCAGCGCGTGCGTGACGGCCAGGTGCAGATCGACGAAATCGTCGACGGCCTGGTCGACCCCGAAGACGGCGAGGAATACGCCGGCGCCGGCGTCAGCGACGACGGCGACGACGAGGGCCCCGCCGGCGGCATGAGCAGCAAGCAGCTCGAGGACCTGCGCGTCAAGGCGCTGGCCAAGTTCGACGAGGTCAGCAAGTGGTTCGACAAGATGCGCCAGGCCTACGAGAAGGAAGGCTACAAGTCCGAGCCCTACATCAAGGCCCAGGAGCACATCCAGAACGAGCTGATGGGTATCCGCTTTACGGCCAAGATGGTCGAGCGCCTGGCCGACACGCTGCGCAACCAGGTCGAGGAAGTCCGCCAGCTCGAGCGCGCGGTGCTGCACACCTGCGTGGATCGCGCCGGCATGCCGCGCTCGCACTTCATCAAGGTCTTCCCGGGCAACGAAACCAACCTGGATTGGGTGCTCGAGGAAGTGCGCGCCGGCCATCCGTATTCGGAGACGCTCGAGCGCCACGTGCCGGCCGTGCATGAGCTGCAGAAGAAGCTGATCGACCTGCAGTCGCGCGTCGTCCTGCCGCTGAAGGACCTGAAGGAGGTCAACAAGCGCATGGCCACGGGCGAAGCCAAGGCGCGCAAGGCCAAGCGCGAGATGACCGAAGCCAACCTGCGCCTGGTGATCTCGATCGCCAAGAAGTACACCAACCGCGGCCTGCAGTTCCTGGACCTGATCCAGGAAGGCAACATCGGCCTGATGAAGGCCGTGGACAAGTTCGAATACCGCCGCGGCTACAAGTTCTCGACCTACGCGACGTGGTGGATCCGCCAGGCCATCACCCGGTCCATCGCCGACCAGGCGCGCACCATCCGCATCCCGGTTCACATGATCGAAACGATCAACAAGATGAACCGGATCAGCCGCCAGATCCTGCAGGAAACCGGCTCGGAGCCCGATCCCGCGACGCTGGCCGCCAAGATGGACATGCCCGAGGACAAGATCCGCAAGATCCTGAAGATCGCCAAGGAGCCGATCTCGATGGAAACGCCCATCGGCGACGACGACGACTCCCACCTTGGCGACTTCATCGAGGACACGTCCACGCTGGCGCCCGCGGACGCGGCCCTGCACGAGTCCATGCGGCAGGTGGTCAAGGAAGTGCTGGATTCGCTCACCCCGCGCGAGGCCAAGGTCCTGCGCATGCGTTTCGGCGTCGAGATGAGCACCGACCAGACGCTGGAAGAGGTCGGCAAGCAGTTCGACGTCACCCGCGAGCGCATCCGCCAGATCGAGGCCAAGGCGCTGCGCAAGCTGCGCCACCCGAGCCGGGCGGACAAGCTGAAGAGCTTCCTGGAAGGGCAGTGAGGCAAGGCCGGCCCGTACGAGGCCGGCCGGCTTTGACACGCCCCTGGCCCGAGCTGGTGAGCGCAGCCGACTCATAATCGGTTGGCGCCGAGCCCGCCTTTCGGCGGCCCGCCAGAATCCTGGTCACCAGGCACGAACAGCCGCTGGCATGGCGGCTGTTTTTTGTTGGTCCCCGAAAGCCAAGCACCCTGCGGCAAGGGATTGGGCAGGCAGGTTCGGGCGCCGGCGCCCTCTACAATGATGGACAGCAGTTGCCGTCCGTCGTCGGCCACGAGCGTCGGCAGGGCCGCTACCGCCACATCCACGAGGGCGGCCGCACACGCCTTCACGGAAACGTCCGCGCCCCTGTCGGCGTGCCTCGATTTCCCTATTGAGCCTCTCTCCATGTCCAAGACGTTCAGACATCTCATCGCCTGCGCCGGGCTGGCCCTTGCCAGTGTTGCCGCTCACGCGCAGTATCCCGACCGCCCCATCCGGCTGATCGTGCCGTTCCCGCCTGGCCAGGCCACCGACATCTTCGCCCGTGCGCTGGCCGAAAAGCTGGGCGAGGACCTGAAGCAGCCGATCATCGTGGACAACCGCGCCGGGGCCGGCAGCAACATCGGCATGGCCCAGGCGGCCCGGGCGCCCGCCGATGGCTACACGTTGGTGATGGCCGGCAGCGCGGCGGCGGTAAACCAGACGCTGTACAAGAAGCTGGATTACCGGCTGGCCGACGATTTCGCGCCCGTGTCGGGTGTGTTCTCGGTGCCCCTGGTGTTCCTGGCCAATCCACAGTCGGGCATCCGCTCCATCGGCGAGCTGGTCAACCAGGCCAAGGCCCGGCCCGGCGAACTGGCGTATGCCAGCGCCGGTGTCGGCGGCACGCAGCATTTGTCGGCCGAAATGTTCAAGGCTGCGGCCGGGCTGGACATCCGCCACATTCCGTACAAGGGTAGTGGCCCGGCGCAGGCGGACTTCCTCGGCAACCAGGTACCGCTGATGGTCGATTCCATTACCGCCGCGTTGCCGCACGTACAAAGCGGCAAGGCCGTGGCGCTGGCCGTGACCACGGCCGGGCGGCTGCCGCAGCTTCCCGACGTGCCTACCATCGCCGAGTCGGGCTACCCGGGGTTCGAGGCCATCGGCTGGGCGGCGTTGTTGGCGCCGCGTGGCACGCCCGAGGCGGTGGTCCACTTGCTGAACGACCGCGTGCGCGCGATCCTGTCCACCCCCGCCATGCAGTCCTACCTGCGCGACCGTGGGGCGCAGCCCATGATCATGACGCCGGAGGAAACCGGCGCATTCATACAGGCCGAAGTGCGCAAATGGGGCGAGGCCGTCAAGGCATCTGGCGCGCAAGCCGACTAGCCCCGACCAACTGGCGTGGGCGGCATGGCAGGTGCCGCCCATGTGGCCCGCGCAGGCCAAGCGCCAGCCGCGCATCGGCCGGTGCGGGCATTTGGTAGAATGGCGCGCTTTCAGCCAGCCTTGGCCACCCGGCCAGGCGGTTGTCGATGCGCCCGATACGCGTTTTTTTCAAACGTGACTGTGGCGGCGCAACGGGCCTCTAGCTCATGCTTGGTTAGAGCAGCGGACTCATAATCCGTTGGTGCTGGGTTCGACTCCCAGGGGGCCCACCAATTTCCCTTTTTCCGGTGCGTCAGGGCGGTTTCGGCACGGTGCGTGGCCAAAACCCGGCCGTGGAATCGTTCAATCCAGAGAGCCAGAGAGCGCATATCGCGGATCAACGGACCGCGATTGCCAGACCTCAAGCGACGACGCATAATGCCATCGTTCAGGTGACATTATGTCACTAAAAAATAATAAATATAAATCTATCGCTGCTTTTGCGGTCGACCGTGTTTGAGGGATCTGTCAATGGGCTCGCCACGAGTACTTCAGGAATTTGGCACGCGGCACCGCCATGCCTGCATGGGTTGCCCGGCCCGGTAGACTTCCGGGAGCCGAATAAAGCATCACGCAAAGGGTAATAGCACCATGGCAAGAAATGGCACAGCCAAAAGCGGCAGCGGCGCCTCCCTCGGCTTCGAGGCCGAACTCTTCAAGGCCGCCGACAAGCTGCGCGGCAACATGGAGCCCTCCGACTACAAGCACGTCGTGCTCGGGCTCATCTTCCTCAAGTACATCTCCGACGCCTTCGAGACCAAGCATAAGGCGCTGCTGGCCGAGGACCCAGCCGCCGCCGAGGACCGCGACGAATACCTGGCCGACAACGTGTTCTGGGTGCCCAAGGAAGCGCGCTGGTCGCACCTGCAGGCCAACGCCAAACAGCCCGCCATCGGCACCCTGATCGATGACGCCATGCGCGCCATCGAAAAGGAGAACGAATCCCTCAAGGGCGTGCTGCCCAAGGACTACGCCCGCCCCGCGCTCAACAAGGTGATGCTGGGCGAGCTGATCGACCTGATCTCCGGCATTGCGCTGGGCGAGGAGGGTAGCCGCTCGAAGGATGTCCTCGGCCGCGTGTATGAATACTTCCTTGGCCAGTTTGCTGGTGCTGAAGGCAAGCGCGGCGGCGAGTTCTATACCCCGCGCTCGGTGGTGCGCGTGCTGGTGGAAATGCTGGAGCCGTATTCCGGCCGCGTCTACGACCCTTGCTGTGGTTCGGGCGGCATGTTCGTGCAATCGGAAAAGTTCGTCGAGGAGCACGGCGGCCGCATCGGCGACATCGCCATCTACGGCCAGGAGTCCAACTACACCACCTGGCGCCTGTGCAAGATGAACCTGGCCGTGCGCGGCATCGACGCCGACATCCGCTGGAACAACGAAGGCAGCTTCCACAAGGACGAACTGCGCGACCTCAGGGCCGACTACATCCTTGCCAACCCGCCGTTCAACATCTCCGACTGGGGCGGCGAGCGCCTGCGCGAGGACGCGCGCTGGCAGTTCGGCGTGCCGCCCGTGGGCAACGCCAACTACGCCTGGCTGCAGCACATCCACCACCACCTCGCCCCCAACGGCATCGCGGGCGTGGTGCTGGCCAACGGCTCCATGAGTTCACAGCAGAGCGGGGAAGGCGAGATCCGCAGGGCCATGCTGGAAGCCGACGTGGTGGACTGCATGGTGGCGCTGCCGGGCCAGCTCTTCTATTCCACCCAGATCCCCGCCTGCCTGTGGTTCCTGGCCCGCAACAAGAACCCCGCAAACAGTAAGAAGGGTGGCCTGCGCGACCGCCGCGGGCAGGTGCTGTTCATTGACGCCCGCAACATGGGCGTGATGGTGGACCGCACCCGGCGCGAGCTGACCGACGAGGAAATCAGGAAGATCGCCGACACCTACCACGCCTGGCGCGGCGAGAAGGACGCGGGCGAGTACGCCGACGTGCCCGGCTTCTGCAAGTCCGCCACGCTGGACGAGATCCGCAGGCACGACTACGTGCTCACGCCGGGCCGCTACGTGGGCGCGGCGGCGCAGGAAGACGACGGCGAACCGTTCACGGAAAAGATGGCGCGGCTGGCGGCGCAGTGGCGCCAGCAGCGGGCGGAAGCGGCCCGGCTGGATGCGGCGATCGAGGCCAACCTGGAGGCGCTGGGCTTTTCAACGCCGCGTTGAACACAGTCGCGGCACCCGCTCTATAATAAACGCCCCGTTTAACAAGCGGCCTGTCACCGTTCATGATCAACGCACCCGATCCCATGCGCGTCCGGGCCGGTCGCTACCTGCAGCAGCCCACCGGCTACCGGGCCTTCATCCCCGCGCCCCTGCCGCCGGATCCGCCCCTGGACCTCTCCGGCCCGCTGCGCGAGCGCCTGTCGGAGGCCGACCACGCCCTGGGGCGGCTGGACGGCGCCGTGCTCACGCTGCCCAATCCCGACCTGTTCGTGTTCATGTACGTCCGCAAGGAGGCCGTGCTCTCCAGCCAGATCGAGGGCACGCAAAGCTCCCTGCAGAACCTGCTGGCTGCCGAGGCGC